>Ga0193750_1000027_pt1 | contig 90323 bp, 77 predicted proteins | sample L1c1metaG_FD_160569 | JGI IMG/M metagenome (GOLD analysis project Ga0193750, IMG submission 160569) | Soil microbial communities from a riparian zone of the East river system, Colorado, United States - L1c1 | ecosystem: Environmental > Terrestrial > Soil > Riparian zone | place: USA: East River... | reverse complement strand
ACACTGCGGACGGTAAGGAGGCCCTCTTCAGCAACACGATCGGCTTTTCCTGCACAGCCGTCGGTGTTAACGCGCTTCACGAGAACACAACCGCGGGCAGCAACACCGCTGTCGGGGATGCCGCTCTCTACAACAACACAACCGGTCAGGTTAACACCGCCATTGGTCGTAACGCGCTTCTTAACAATTCCACCGGCGACTGGAACACAGGGAGCGGCGTTTTCGCTCTCAACGGGAACACGACTGGTTTCGAGAACACAGCCGACGGTATTGCGGCATTGTACAACAACACGGCGGGCTACGAAAACGTCGCCGTTGGTGGTTATGCGCTGTTTCGGAATAACGGTAACAAAAATATCGCAGTGGGCTATGGCGCAGGTGACCTTCTTACTACCGGCGATAATAACATTGCGATCGGCAGCCGAGGTGCCGCCGGCGAATCCAACACCATCCGCATCGGCAATTCATCTGTGCACACCGCCGCCTTCATCGCCGGGATAAATGGAGTGGACAAGAGTAGCGGTAATCCGGTTTTCATCGACGGTAGCGGCCAGCTCGGCACTGGTAGTGCGGCAGGTGTAGGATTCGTACCGGGCAGTCTCCTCTTTCTCACGGCGGGCTCACCAGCGCCCGCGAGTGGCTTCACCAAGATCGGCACTACCGTGCAAAATATTAAAGATCTATCGGGGCGCCCCTTAAGTATTACGCTCGACGTTTATAAAAAGAACTGACGTACCATTCAGCGGAGTGCGCAGGAGATGTCGATCCTGCGCTCAAACCGGTGTCACCTTCCATTAATAAGAAAGAGCTCGATGCCCGCGGTCATCTCGCAATCGTGCCGAACTCGCCTTGCTGCTGAATGAGTTTGGCGAGGAGGCCTTCATCGCCCGTTTTGCGGAGTGACGGTTTCGCCTGGTTGCGGCCCCAGCGCCATATGTTGCGAAACCAAATTGTCGGAAGCAAATGGAGGGGCGCTGCTTCTGGTAAGTCTGTTTTCATCGACACCGCCGGTCAACTCGGCACGGCCGACATAAGTGGTCTTCTTTGGCCCAAGGGCAGTATTCTGCAGATGCAACCTGGATTAGTGCCTCCGGCTGGCTTCACTAAGATCGGAACGGAACAAACAAAACTCTACGATAATTCCGGTCACCCAAGCCAGGTCATCTGGGATGTTTACCAAAAGAATTAGCGCTTGAGGGTTCGGCGCAGTACGAAGTGCAAGCGCAGAGCGGGAAGAAGATCGACCCGACTGCTGCCGCTATCTTGATCGCCGACGCCCAATACCTGATTGCCCATTGCCCGTGATGACTCGGCGTGCCTTGAAATCAAAGCTCTGATTCAGCTCGGCGCGAACCCGAACCCGAATTATTCTTTGCCTCGCGCTTGATCAGCTAGCTCCATGGCGGAACTGTAATGGCGGTCTGTGACCGCCGACCCGAGGAGAAGTGATTTCTAAATCACCTGCGGTTGGAACCCGCCGGTCCTGGGAAGCTTAATGCGGCGCTCATAGAGCGCCGCTACATAAAAAGTGAAAATCGTCATTGTTGGATCCGGTGGCCGGCTGGGCGCTGCGCTCGTGCGCGAGTATCAGGGAAAATTCGACGTTACCGGTTTTAATCACGAGCAACTCGACCTCGCCAATCAAAACCAAACTCGGGACAACCTCTCCCCGCTCGAGTTCGACGTGCTGATCAACTGTGCGGCGATGACGAATGTCGATCTTTGCGAACAGGAAATTGAGCAGGCGTTCGCGATCAACGCCGAGGCGCCGAAGCTACTGGCCGAAATCTGCAGCCACAAAAAAGCGAAACTGATTCATTTCAGCACCGATTACGTTTTCGATGGTGAAAAGCGCGAGCCGTACGTCGAAACCGATGCTGCCAAGCCAATCAGCGTTTACGGCGAATCGAAGCGGGCAGGGGAAGAAAATGTTTTGGCAATTGTAGGGGAAGCCGTTGGTTTCCCAGGGACGGCAACGCCGTCCCCTACAGGCGTGCCGACGCATCTGGTGATCCGCGTCTCGTGGGTTTTCGGTCCTGATCGGCCGAGTTTCATTGACGCAATGATCGAGCGCGCACGTGAAGAAGAGCAAATCGGCGCGGTTGCGGACAAGTTTTCGACGCCGACTTACACGCGCGACATCGCCGAAATGTTGCCGCGGTTCTTCAACATCGACGCGCCCGGCGGCGTCTTGCACTTTGCCAACGCCGGCCAATGCAGCTGGCAGGAATACGCGCAGCACGCGATCGACTGCTGCCACAGACTCAACATTCCGCTCAAGGCCAAGACTGTTGGCGCATTGAAGCTTGCCGACATGAAAAACTGGGTCGCACGGCGCCCGGTCTATTCCGTTCTCTCCAGTGCGAAATATACGCAACTAATTGGAACCACACCACGCTCTTGGCGAGACGCCGTGGCTGATTATATTAAGCGCTCCTATTCGAAAAGATGAAAACCCAAACATTGACTTTCACATTGTCGTTCTTTCTTTGCGTCGCCGCGCGCGCGGAATTAAAATGGGAACAGGATACCATCGATTTACACCCCGCGGTCGGCGACAAGACTGCAGTCGCGCATTTTAAATATCAAAACACCGGCACGACTCCGGTGCATTTTAAATCCGTTAAAGCGTCGTGCGGTTGCACGGCAACGCAGAGCCAAAAGGAAGTCGTGAACCCCGGCGAGAAAGGCGAGATCACGGCTACGTTCACCATTGGCGACCGCACCGGTCAGCAGATTAAGACGGTCACCGTGCAGACGGACGATCCGAATCCGACCCAGGCCACAACCATTCTCACCCTCAAGACCACGATTCCGCAGTCGCTCGAGATCAAGCCGACATTTGTTTACTGGCAAAGCGGCGAGGAGCCGAAGCCGAAAAAGATTTCCATCAAAGCAGCGAAAGAGTTTCCGGCCAAGAACATCACCGTAAAATCGAACAGTCAAAATTTCGAATCGAAAGTGGAACCCGGCAATGCGTCGGGCGAATGGACAATTGAAATCACGCCGAAGGACACAAGTCATCCGATGGGGACATCATTGCTGGTCCAAACCGATTACCCGAAGGAAGCGCCGAAATCATTTTATGTGAATGTGCAGGTGACGAATCCGCCTGGAGCTCCGCCCGCGCTAAAGCCAAATGTTCCCGGCGTGCCGGCACCAATTCCGTCACCCTCGCCGGCCGGCCACTGACAGGTGAAATTGCGCGCAGTTCGAGAAGGGCTGCTGCTCATCGCGCTCGCTTCCTTGCCGGCGATCGGCGAAGGAATTTATTTTCGCGACAAAATTTCCTGGCAGTCGTCGATTCCGGCCTCGGAATTGGTCACGGTCGATCAGGCGCGCGCATGGGGTGATCGCGCGATCTGGATCGACGCGCGACCGGATGACGAATATGCCCGCGATCACATTCCTGGCGCGTTTTCACTGAACGAAGATCACTGGAACGAATTGCTACCGCAATTTCTTCCAAACTGGTCGCCGGAGAAGAAAATCATCGTTTATTGCAGCGCGGAAAGTTGCAACGCCGCTCGCGATGTCGCGAAACGATTGCGCGATGACGCGCAGCTCAAAGATGTTTTCGTTTTGCAAGGGGGCTGGGAAGAATGGGTGAAGAAGAGATGAAGAAAACGTCCAACGCTCAACGCTCAACATCCAATAGCCAGAAATTCAGAGCGTCTACATTCGACGTTGGGCGTTGGACGTTCGGTGTTCAGCGTTTTCTGCGGCAATGAAAGTTGTTTGGCGCATTGTAGATCTTATTCTCGGCGGCATTTTCATCTACGCCGGCGTCCTTAAGGCGCTCGACCCGGTCCAATTCGCAAACGACATCGACAACTACAAAGCGCTGCCGTGGTTCTTCAGCGTGCGACTCGCATTTTATTTGCCGTGGTTGGAAATCTTTTGCGGTCTCGCTGTCATTTTTCGTTTTCTTTACCGCGGTGGATTGTCGATCTTAACGGCGTTAGTCACGGTTTTCATTGGCGCGACCGTCGCCGCGAAAATGCGCGGACTCGACATCACTTGCGGTTGTTTCGGTCACGCCAGCAAGAACTGGAGCTTTCTGCAACACATGGCGATCGACCTTTGTATTTTCGTTGCGCTTGCCGCGCTCCTTTCAATCGAACTAATTGGGAGAGCGCGCTATGATTCGAAAACTTAAATCCGGCTACCGGTTGTATTCGCAAAAGAAAAATCCGAAGACCGGAAAGCGCCGAAATCTCGGGACATTTAAAACCAAAGCCGCCGCTAAGAAACACGAAAAAGCGGTGCAGTATTTCAAACGACGTTGAGTTGTAGCGGCGCTTTACTTGTCGCGCTATAGCCTTGGCGAAAGCGGATGAGCGTCGCATGATTTTGTCCGAGTTGTAGGGCAGGCGCTCCGCCTGTCGAACCAATAATTGCGGCAACCGATGCGGTTGCCCTACAATTGCTCGTGATAGAGATCCGTCCGGCTACGGACACAGATCGCGACGCGATCTGGACAATTTTCCAAGAAGTGATCGCGGCGGGCGACACGTATCCATTCGATCCGGAAATGGCTCGCGAGGACGCGCTGGGTTACTGGTTCGGGAGCGACACACATACTTACGTCGCGGAACTTGACTGCTTAAAGCAGTCAAGTTTTCAAACCGATCAGCGCGTAGCTGGGACATACATCTTAAAGCCGAATCAATCGGGAGGCGGCGCACATGTGGCCAACGCTGCCTTCATGGTGCCGAAGAGTGCGCGCGGGCAGGGGATTGGTCGTGCGATGGGCGAACATTGCTTGAAGGAAGCGCGCCGTCTCGGTTTTCGCGCGATGCAATTGAATTTTGTCGTCTCAACGAATGAATCCGCGGTGAAACTTTGGCAAGATCTCGGAATGAAAATTGTCGGCACTTTGCCGAGTGCGTTTCGGCATCCGGAAAAAGGATATGTCGATGTTTACGTCATGTTCCAATCGTTTTAGCCCGCGAATCACGCTAATTGACGCGAAAAGAAGAGCTTTCTCGGTTAACACCGGCCTTCAGGCCGGTGACTGAACAGAGTACGCGATCAAGCCGTTTAAACGGCTTCCATCGAAAGTTTTCCTGCTGACACCGGCTCAAAAGCGGATGTTAATTGAAATTCATTCGCGCTTATTAGCGTGATTCGCGGGCCTAAAGAAAAATTGCAAAAGTTGCGACGAGATTGAACCTAACGACCGAATGCAAACGGTGATTCAAGTGATCGCGACTGGGCGCGGATCGTTGCGCAGTCAGATCACGAGGGATCCGCAGCTGGAGAAGAAGTTTGGCTTTATCAAAGCCTGGTCCAAACAACCCGGGCGTCCGCACGGGTGGGCGAAAATCCATAGCGCGCGCGATCTTCATGGCGCGATCAATCTGGAATGGCACGGCCGGAGCAACACTCTCATTTGCCGGGTGGTGACGAAGCTCGGGAACAAGCCGAATTCAATCATCGGCGATTTCATCGATTATCTGCTGGCGCGTCACCAAAGCCGCATCCTCGCGATTCACATCATGCGGCGGCCAAGACAGAGCGAGTAGATCGTCGTTCTACAAACGACGGCAGTCATGCATCCGCCGGGCCTCAAGATTTCGAATTAATGGAATCGTGGCCATTCGTCCGGGATACAAGAAAAAGCAGACTGACCTTTTCGTGTGCGATAACTGCGGCGCACGGAAACGGCTGGAACGAAGCAAACGCCACTGGTGCGATGACTGCACGCGTGGAACTCCCGTGGAGATGCGACGAGCGGGAGACAAGAGATTAGCGCTGACAAAGGCTTCCCACTAGCGGCCCATATCCGATTACCGGCCAACCAGGAACGGTGCTTTAAAGCTGTCGTTAAGACGGGCGTGAAATCGTTCCGAATTCGCCTTGTTGCTGGATGAGTTTGGCGACGAGACCGGTCCAACCGGTTTGGTGGGATGCGCCGAGGCCGGCGCCGATGTCACCGTGGAAATATTCGTGGAACAGATAACGAGTCCGAGGTGCGAGCCGCACTGGCGTAGGACTGGCATTTGTGACGCTGACAGCGTCGGCTACAGACTTGCCTGACGCGCGCGCAAACGCGCATTCGCCATTTTGATCGCGCAGCCAAATTTTGATCAAGCGATTGGAAAGTTCGTTGGCAACTTCCTTCAAATGCATGAATTGACCAGAGCCGGTCGGGCATTCGACTTTGAAATCGTCGCCGTAGTAATGGTGAAATTGCTGGAGCGATTCAATTAAGAGGTAATTAATTGGAAACCAGACCGGACCGCGCCAGTTCGAGTTGCCGCCGAAAATTCCAGTCTGCGATTCGGCCGGTTCGTAACTGACGATCTTTTCTTCACCGCGAATTGTGATCGAATAGGGATGCTTCTGATGAAATTTGCTGAGTGAACGAACTCCGTAATCACTCAGAAATTCTTCCGGATCGAGCATGCGCCGCAGCAAACATTTCATGCGATGCCCGCGGGTGAGCGCAACGAGACGCAGTTCTTTCATACCCGGCTCCTGCCAGCGGGAAACCAAACTCGCCAGATCGGGGCGATATTTAAGATACCACTCAAGCCGCGATTTGAATCCCGGAAGCGCTTCGATCAGCTGCCATTGGATAGTTTCAACCGCGAGCAGCGGCATGAGACCAACGAGCGAGCGCACGCGCAGCGGAAGATTGCGGCCGCCGGGCGTGTGGAGAACGTCATAGTAGAATTCGTCCTGCTCGTCCCACAAACCGATGCCTTTGCCGCAAAATTTGTTCGTTGCCGCGGCGATGCTGAGGAAATGCTCAAAAAATTTCGTCGCAATATTTTCGTAAACGTGATTTTCCCGCGCGAGCTCGATTGCCATCCTCATCAAGTTGAGCGAGAACATTCCCATCCAACTAGTGCCGTCGCTTTGCTCGAGGTGGCTGCCGTCGGGAAACTGCGCGTTGCGATCGAACACGCCGATGTTGTCGAGCCCGAGAAAGCCGCCCTGGAAAATATTTTTTCCTTCGGAGTCCTTGCTGTTCACCCACCAGGTAAAGGCGATCAGCATTTTGTGAAAAATCGTTTCCAGAAATGCGCGGTCGCCTTTTCCGGTTTGTTTGCGCTCGATTTGGTAAACACGCCAGGCCGCCCACGCCAACACCGGCGGATTAACGTCGTCGAAATTCCATTCGTAAGCCGGAATCTTCCCGTTCGGATGCTGATACCATTCGCGGACGATGAGATCGAGTTGCGCTTTGGCGAATTGGACATCGACCAGCGCCAGCGGGAGACAGTGAAACGCCAGGTCCCACGACGCGTACCAGGGAAACTCCCATTTGTCCGGCATCGACATGACGCGCTCGTTGTAGAGATGACGCCAGCCGGAATTTCGACCGCGCAGTCGTTCCTCAGGCGGAGGCGGTTGACCCGGATCGCCATCGAGCCATTGGTCGACGATGTAATGGTAAAATTGTTTGTTCCAAAGCAATCCCGCGAACGCTTGTCGCTGAATTGCCCGCTGCTCTTCGCTCAACGACGACGGCGCGAGCTCGCCATAGAATTCATCAGCCTCCGTTCGCCGTTTTGTAAAGATCTCTTCGAAATCCGCGAATGGCTCATCGCCCTTTTTTTTACTTGCCGAGCCGTAGCTCTTAGCCGCACTGGCGGTTGGCGAAGGCGGGTCGGCTGTACGAGTTAATCTCAGCCGAATGGAAATTGTTTCGTTTGGCGGAATGTTGAATTTGTAATGGGCGGCCGCTTTCGTTCCGAATTCCGCCGAATTGACGAGGTCGGTCTTGCCGTCGACGATGCGGTCGTTAATTGAATCTTTGACGAACGGGGTGGGATTAGAAACGCCCCAAAGTCGTCCCAAATTACTTTCGTTTTCGGTGAAAAAGAGATCGTCGGGCGATTCACAAAACAGATCGTAGTCCCCCAGTTGAGGATGGCTCGCCGTGATCACAGCCGCGTGCCCGTGATCGCCAGTTTTGCGGAGACCCGGTTTGGATTGGTTTCGTCCCCAACTCCAGGTGTTGCGAAACCAAATCGTCGGGAGCAAATGGAGCGGCGCGGCCTCAGGGCCACAGTTTTTTACACTCGCGCGAATCAAAATATCGTGCGCGTCCGCTTTTGCGTACTCGATCTCGATGTCGAAGCAGCGGTTCTCAGCGAACGCATTCGTGTTCCAAATTTCGAGCTCGCCTTCCATCTTCGAGCGTCCACTGTTTGCCGCGACCAGTTCTTCGTAGGGAAAACGCGATTGCGGATAGCGGTAAATCATCCGCATGAAACTGTGCGACGGCGTGCTGTCGGTGTACCAATAGAGTTCCTTAACGTCCTCGCCGTGATTTCCTTCCGGGCCGCTGACACCGAAAATCCGTTCCTTTAAAAAAGGATCGCGCTCGTTCCAAAACGCGAACGCGAAACAGAGCCGGCCTTTGTAATCGGAAATTCCACCGATACCGTCCTCGTTCCAGCGATAGGCGCGCGACCGGGCGTGATCGTGCGGAAAATAATCCCAGGCATCGCCGTTGGCGCTGTAATCCTCGCGCACCGTGCCCCACGCGCGCTCCGCCAGGTACGGTCCCCAGAAATGCCACGGCTCGGGGTGCGGCCTGTTTTCAGCGAGACGCTGCTGCTCTGCATTCATCGCTGCCGATTAGCGATGAAAAATGCCCAATTCGCAATCCGAAATCGACTTACTCCCACTCGATCGTGCTTGGGGGCTTGCTCGAGATGTCGAAACAGACGCGGTTGACGCCTTTGACTTCGTTGCTGATGCGCGATGAAATTCGGGCGAGCAATTCGTAAGGAAGGCGCACCCAATCGGCGGTCATGCCGTCCTGACTTTCGACAATCCGCAGCACGATCGTGTTTTCGTAAGTGCGCTGATCGCCCATGACGCCGACTGAGCGGACGGGCAAAAGCACGGCGAACGATTGCCAGACTCGATAATACCAATCGCTCGCTTTCATTTCACTCTGCACGACCGTGTCCGCTTCGCGCAAGATCGCCAGTCGCTCGGCCGTCACTTCGCCGAGGATGCGCACGGCTAAACCGGGACCGGGGAACGGTTGCCGATAAACAATTTCTTTCGGCAAACCGAGCTGCAGTCCGACTTGGCGGACTTCGTCTTTGAACAATTGCCGCACCGGTTCCACCAGCTCGAAATGCATTTTCTCCGGCAAGCCGCCGACATTGTGATGACTCTTGATCACCGCCGCCGGATTGCCGGCGATCGAAACACTTTCAATCACGTCCGGGTAAAGAGTTCCTTGCGCGAGAAATCTGTAATGGCCGTGTCCGCCACCGGACGGACTCGCCGTGGCGAGTTTCCGTGTCTTGTTTTGTCGATCTTCCGCGAGCAATTCCTCGGTCGCGTGTTGAAACACGGCGATGAACTCGTTGCCGATAATTTTCCTTTTCTGCTCGGGGTCGGTTACGCCTTTAAGCGCGGTCAGGAAGCGCTCGGTGGCGTCGACATATTTCAAGCGCACGTGAAAATTTTCGCCGAACACGCGTTGAACGATTTCTTCTTCGCGCGCGCGCAAGAGACCATTGTTCACGAAAATGCAGGTCAACTGATCGCCAATCGCTTTGTGGAGCAAGGCGGCCGTGACCGATGAGTCGACCCCGCCACTTAAGCCGAGCACAACTTTTTCGTCGCCGACTTGCTCACGCACGCGCTCGCAGGCTTCTTCGATGAATGAGCCCATCGTCCAATCCATCGCGCAGTGGCAGATGTGATAGACAAAATTTTGCAGGATCTCTTTGCCCCGCGGCGTATGTGCGACTTCGGGATGAAATTGCAATCCGTAAAGCTTGCGTTGTCGATCTTCGACCGCGGCAAAATTGGAACTCTCCGTCCTCCCGGCGGCCAGAAAACCTTTCGGCAATGCCGTCACTTCATCACCGTGACTGTTCCAGACATCGAGTTGATTGCCGAGGCCATCGAATAACTGCGAGCCGTTGGTGATGTTTAACATTCCCGCGCCGTACTCGCGCCGTCCGGTAAACACAACCTTGCCGCCGAGATGATGCGCCATCTGCATCAAGCCGTAACAAATTCCGAGCACTGGGATGCCTAACGAAAAAGTTTCCGGGTCAATTTGCGGCGCACCTTTATCGTAAACGCTCGCCGGACCACCGGACAGAATGATTCCGTTCGGGTTCAGTTTTTTGATCTCAGCCGAGGGAAGATTGAAGGGAACGACTTCGGAATACACCTGGAGCTCGCGAATTCGACGGGCGATGACCTGGGTGTACTGCGAGCCGAAATCGAGGATTAAGATTTTGGAATGCTTGGGCGGCGCAGACGTTTTCATTCGCTACGGATGCGTTTGCGGCACGCCGTGTTCGGTTGCCGGATCGCCCGGGTCGCGTTGCTCAGGAACGATTTGTCCCTGGCCGGTGAGGCCGCGTTGCAATTTTGATTGAACATCCTGACCGCTCTGTTGCTCGAGAGGATCAGCGCAGCTGCCCGCGAGCGCCGCGCACCCGATCATGAGCAAGATCGACAAGGGCCTCATCCGCTCATTTTAGGAATGAAGTTATCAAAAGCAAATCGACGTTGTCGCGGTGTTCGCCGCGGCGAACACCAAACCAAAATAAACAGACGCTCGCCGCGGCGAGCGCCGCTAGATAACTTTCTTTGTCATGATCGACTCGGAGCTTTTGCTGCAAGGCTATCGCCTTGGCGTTTTCCCGATGGCGATGGAAGACGACTCGGTCGCCTGGTTTTCACCCGATCCCCGCGCGATCATTCCCCTGGAAAGTTTTCACGTCCCGCACGCGCTAAAACGCGTCGCGCGGAAACAGGTTTTCGAGATCAAGATCGACAATCGCTTTGGTGAAGTGATTCGGGCCTGCGCCAAACGCAAAGACACATGGATCAATCGCGAGATCATCGAAAGCTACGAACGCTTGCACGAACTCGGCCACGCGCACTCGGTCGAGGCCTGGAGCAAAAACAAACTCACTGGCGGACTTTACGGCGTTGCCATCGGCGGCGCGTTTTTCGGTGAATCGATGTTTCATCGCGTGACCGACGCCTCGAAGATCGCCCTAGTCGCCTTGGTCGAGCGTTTGCGCGCGCACAAATTCGCGCTGCTCGACACACAATGGACCACGCCGCATTTGCAACAGTTCGGCGCGACCGAAATTTCACGAGACCATTATTTGAAATTGTTGCGGCGAGCGGTGGAATTGCCGCGCAAGTTCTAGCTTGGATGTTGGACGTTGAGCGTTGGACGTTTTCTGCTTAAGTGAGCTTCCTCGCGGCTGGGTAGCTCAGTTGGTAGAGCAGCGGACTGAAAATCCGCGTGTCGCCGGTTCAATTCCGGCCCCAGCCACCTCTTCAAAAATGAAGGAGGAAATTTTTATTCCGTGCGCAGCGCGGTGATCGGATTCACGTAGGTCGCGCGGCGGGCGGGAAGAAAACAGGCAAGCAAAGCGGCGGCTGCGAGCGTCAGGCTTGAAGTAATCAGCGCGAACGGATCGCTCGGGCTAACCTGATACAGAATCTGCGCGAGCACGCGGCCGGCTGCTAGCGAAAGCAAGAGCCCGACGCCGACGGCGAGCGCGGTTTGCATTGCGCCCTGGCGCATGATTAGGGCGAAGACGTCTTTCCGATGTGCGCCGAGCGCCATGCGAATGCCGATCTCACGCGTACGACAAGCGACGGCGTAGGCTTTCACTCCGTAAACTCCAACGACGGCGAGGAGAAGCGCGATGACACCGAAAGCGCCGAACAGTGTGGCGCCAAGTTTAACGATCCAAAGGCCCACGCTTCTTTCCATCAGATCAACCCACGGAGCGATTCCGAGAATCGGCAGATCTGGGTCGATTTCGCGCAGAGTCGAGCGCATAGTTGGGATCATTCCAACGACCGCCTGTCGATTTCGGGTGTTGAGGCGAACGTGCAAGACGACGTCGCCATTATAGCCTTGGGCGAACGGAACAAACAGTCGCGCGAGCGTCGTGTCGTTCTGGACATCGTGACGATGCGTCCCGACAACTCCGATAACTTCCATGTCGTTAGGCGAGCCATCTTTCGGTGGAACGGTGTAGCGAACATGCTGACCGATCGCGTCCTCGTTCGCGAAAAGTTTCTTCGCCATCTCTTCATCAATGATGGTGATGCGCCGCCCGTCTTTGTCTTCGCATTCGGCCTGAGTGAAATCGCGGCCGCGCAATATCTTGACGCCGATCGCGTCGAAATATCCCGGCGTGCTCGCGGTATAAAGCGCGGTTGCACCGGGATCGGCCGCCTTCGGATCGTTCGAAAACGTTGCGCGTGTCGACATGATGCGGCGCGTATTGGTGAAATTGTTGTAGGGCAACATGGTTGCGACGCCGACTGCGGTAACGCCGGGTAGTTCGCGCGCTCGCTGCGCGATATTAAAGATTTCACGTCGCGCATCCGCCGGTTCCTTCTTAATCAGAGTGAAATCCATTTCGGTGATCAGATCGCCGGCGGCAATGAAACCAGGATTCAAACCCGCGGCTTTGACGGCGCCGCGGAAAAACAATCCGGCTGCGAACAGCAGCATGAGGGACAGCGCTATTTGAGCCATGACCGAAATGTGGCGCGGGGCAAAGAAACGACTAAAGCGCCCGATGCGTGCCGGTTCGCCAACCTGTTGTTTCAAATCGTTGACCAAGTCGGCCTTCGTTGCTTTGAGCGAGGGGCCGAGACTGAAGAGCACGGTCGCGAGAAGGCAAAACAGGAACGTGACCGTGAGCACGGAGGCGTCCGGGGCAAGATCCACAATGAATGAGAAGTTCACGTTGTTAAGCAAGGTGGCGAGCGAGTGGAGCAGGAGATTGTTGCACCAAACGCTGAGAATGAGTCCGACCACACCACCGCAGACCGCGAGTAGAAGGCCTTCACACAGCAATTGCCGGATGATACGCCAACGCGACGCGCCGAGCGCAAGGCGCAGCGCGATTTCCTTTGCACGCGTGGTTCCGCGAGCAAGCAACATGTTGGCTAGATTCAAACACGCGATCAGCAAGACAGCGCCGGCCATGGCCATTAACAGCGTGCCGATCAACGTTACCGGTCCATCGTCTTCTGGCGATGTGCTCAAGCTGAATCGCGACGGCTTCTGAATCTGCACTTCGCGCACAAACTCGGCGTCGGCCTGCATGGCGTTGAACCGTTGCGACAACACCGGGAGCCTCGACTTCGCCGTATCGATCGTTAACCCCGATCGCATGCGTCCGACGAGATTGAGCGCGTAATTTTTCGGGTTAACCAGATCGTGCATCGTCTCGGAATCGCCAAAAGCGGAGCCAAGCTGCGAGCGAACTCCAAGTGGAACCCAGATATCCGGCGCGATTAACGCGCTGGCGCCGCTGAATCGTTCCGGCGTGATGCCAATCACGGTATAAGGCTGGCCGTTAATCTGAAGCGTGCTGCCGACAAAATCACTCCGACCGCCCTGGCGTTTCCAAAATCCGTAGCTTGCTACAACAACAGGCACGTTCGCGTTTAGCGCGGCTTCCTCCGCGCTGTAGAATCGTCCGCGAAACGGCTTCGCCCCCATCAATGAAAAATAATTTTCCGAGGTCAAAAACGCGAAGCTGCGGCGCATCTCGTGATCGCGTCCGATACCGGCGACGGCGAACTCGAGCGCGGCAAGATCGACAAACAGATCTCCGCCGTTCTCGCGCAGCTCGCGATACTCGTTGTAGGAAAACTGGCGATAATCGTGGTTCGCATTTTGCCGGCAGTTGAAAACGTTTACCACTTCCTGCGGCCGCACCGGCACCATCGGATGCAGTACCACACTGTTGATCAGGGTGAAAATGGCGGAGTTAACGCCAATCGCCAAAGCAAGGGTCAATACCGCGACCGCCGTGAATCCGGGCGACTTGATCAACTGCCGGAAAGCAAACTTGAAATCTTGGATCATGAGAACGTTCCTCCGTTCGTTGAGATGCAATCAGCGTCGGCTTTGGATTCAACGATCTCACCTGGTCGGATGTACTTTTCTCGTCAGCTGAAAGATTTTGGCTTCGACTCCGTATCCTTAACTAAACCTTCGAGTTATGCCTGAAGCCCCACCCACAGCTCCGCCGCCGCTACCGAAATCGCAGCCTTCCTTTGGAAAGCGCCATAGCACAATCATCAAATTGCTCGGAGTCGGCGCGCTCGTTCTCATCCTCTTGATTCCGCTTTTGATGATCACCGGCGTATTGACCGATCGGTTGCAGCGACGCAACGAAGCTGTCGCCGATATCACTTCATCCTGGGGGAAAGAACAGAGCGTGATCGGTCCTGTGCTTGGGATTCCCTATCAATACAAATTTAAAGCGGTGAAAGAAATGCCCGCGCCCGACGGAAAGATGGAGCGGCGCGAAGTGGAAGAGACCGCCGTCGCCAATGCTTATTTCCTTCCGGAAACTTTGAACGTCACCGGCGATGCGCAGACGCAAATGTTGCATCGCGGAATCTACGACGCGGCCGTTTTCAGGGCGCAGGTAAAGCTTTCCGGAAGATTTGCGCCGCCGGATTTCGGGGTGCTCAAGATCGACATTAAGGATGTGCAATGGAAAGACGCCTTCGTCACAATCGCGGTGAACGATTTGCGCGGAACGCGCGAAGGGATCGTACTCGATTGGGGCGGGGCAAAGCGGCCGTTATTGCCCGGTTCTCAGGTGCCCGGTTACACGACGGGCGCGACTGCGCCTCTCGGTGGCGACAAACCGATGGGTGCTCCCGTGGAATTTTCAATTCCGCTCGATTTCAATGGCAGCGAAGGAATTTATTTTGCGCCTTTCGGCGTTCAAAACGAGGCGACATTGAAATCGAACTGGCCGGACCCCGCATTTCGCGGCGCGTTTTTACCGGCCGATCGTTCGGTGCGCACGGTCGGCTTTGACGCGAAGTGGAAAGTTTCCTACTACGGTCGCAATTATCCGCAGGCGTGGACGAGCCGTAATGGAAACGAACGGTTCACCACTAGGGCGGTCTCGGAATCGCTTTTCGGCGCGCAGTTTTTGTCGATCCTGGACGCGTATCGATATGTCGAGCGCGCAATCAAATATGGCGTGCTCTTTCTCGTGCTGGTGTTCACGACCTTCTTTCTTTTCGAAGTGACCGCGCGACAGAAGATTCACCCGTTCCAATATCTGATGGTCGGTGCCACGCTTTGTCTGTTTTATCTGCTGCTGCTTTCAATCTCCGAATTTATCGGATTCGGTTATGCCTATCTGATCGCGGCCATTGCATCGACAATATTAATCACGTGGTATTGCCGATTTTTCCTCGGTGGCGGAGTCCGGACATTGATGATCGGCGCAGGCTTGGCCGGCGTTTACACTTTTCTCTACATCACCTTGCGGCAACAAGATTATGCGTTGCTGATGGGTGCGATCGCACTCTTCATTGGATTGGCGGTCGTGATGTACGTCACCCGCAAGGTTGACTGGTATGCGCGCGACGCCAGTTAGGCGCCGCAGCTTTAGAGCGCTTGGACGCTCTTGAGCATTTCGTTGAAAGAGTTGTAAAGCTCGCGGTGTTGAGTGACGCCGCGACGAAGGACCGGTTTAAGATTCGCGAGATCAGTAATGTTAATGACTTGATCGACGCTGTGCACGAACGCGCTCATCGCGTCATTAGTGGCGAACCGATGGCTGATCAGAACCACAAAATGCAGACGTCGCTGGGTATCGGGACGTCGGGTCAACTCCGCCAGGATTGGATTCGTTTGTAGGGTTGAGCCTTTAAAATTTTCGTAAACGATAACCACGTCGTAATTGTAAGTCTTGAGCTTGAGCACGACGTCTTCTTCGTAGAGGCCGAGGTGCACTTTGTAGGTCATGTCGATCAACTGCGGTACGACGACTTTTTGATATTGCTGATGGTCGACGCAGACCAAGGCGGTGTTGTCGCCCAGATCGAAAAATGTTGTTTCGTGTTCCTGTTCCGAAAACATAAAAACTTAGCGGAAGGCGTTCTCCGGAATGTCGAGGCGCAGACCCGAGTCGAGATCGCTATCAACGCCGCGCACTTTTTGGATCAAATCGATGCCGCGGGTGATTCGTCCTTTGCGTGAGGCAAAAAGTGTGGCCGTTTCTTCCGTGATCAGATCTTGCTCGTAAGCGCGCAGGATCGATTGATCGAAAGTCATCCAGCCAAAGGGCGAGCTCGCTTCAATGATTTCGTAGAAGCTGCGATGTTCGCCTTCGCCAATCGCGACCGCTTCCTGCGTCCGCAAATTATGACCCATGATTTCGGTCAGAAGCTGGCGTCCGCCGCCAACTTTTGGGGCAAGGCGCTGGCTGACGATGTAGCGAAGCGTGTCTGCCAGGCGAATCCGTAACTGCTGTTCTTCGCCTAACGAGAAAAGACCGAGGATACGATTGATTGATTGGCCGGCGTCGACGGTGTGCAGCGTGCTTAAAACCAAATGGCCGGTCTCGGCTGCCATCATTGCGATTTCCACGGTGGCGCGGTCACGCATTTCGCCGACGAGAATGACCTTCGGGGCCTGACGCATGGCGGCACGTAATCCGGTCGGGTAATTGTTGAAGTCATGTCCGAGCTCGCGCTGATTGAAAGTCGCTTTGCTCTTCGGATGAACGTATTCGATCGGATCTTCCAATGTGACGACGTGAACCGGTTGCGTGTCGTTGATCTCGTTGAGAATAGCGGCCAACGTCGTGGTCTTGCCGCTGCCGGTCGCGCCTGTGACCAGGACAAGCCCGGTTTTTTCCTTGGCGATTTCGTAAAAGATTTCCGGCAGCCCCAATGACTGAATCGTGGGCACTTCGCTTTGCAGTTTGCGAAGGACCACCGAAAAGTGACCCTGCTGCCGGAAAATGTTCACACGAAATCGGGCTTCATCGCCAAGCGAATAGCTGCAATCGCACGAGCCGCCGGTGAGATAGTCGTAAATCAGGCGACGATTGCCCTGGAGCAGCGTGAGCGCGATTTGCTCGGTTTGATGCGGAGTGAGCTCCTCGATCGGAGGATCGACATATACCGGTTTCAGCTCGCCGAAATCCTCGACCTGGAGCGGGTGACCGACGGAAAAGTTTAAATCGGAAATGCCGCTGTAAGTTTTCAGCATCGCCGATAAAATTCTGTCCAAGTCCGGAGCTCTCATGGGTGGATGTTATTCTTCTGTCGCGTCTAGCGGCGGTTCCGCCAAAAATTGACGGAACTTTTTCTTGTCGATGCATTTGTCGTAAGCTTCATCCGGCGAGATGCGCGCGTGCCGGAGATGCTCCATGATGGCGTCGTCGAGCGGTTGGTTGCCTTTTTTCTTGCCGACCTGAATCATGCCGGGGATTTGGTGCGTTTTTCCTTCGCGGACCAGGTTCGCGATGGCGGTGTCGACCACCAAAATCTCGAGCGCAGCAACGCGGCCCGGTTTATCGATCCGTTTGAAAAGATTTTGCGCAATGACGCCCTTGAGCGATTCGGCGAGCGTGGTGCGAATTTGATTTTGCTGGGTAGTCGGAAAGACGTCGATGATACGGTCCACTGCCTTGGAAGCATTCGAGGTGTGCAAGGTACCGAAAACAAGGTGACCGGTCGCGGCCGCGGTCAGCGCGAGCTCGATCGTTTCCAAATCGCGCATTTCGCCGACGAGAATGATGTCTGGGTCTTCACGCAACGCGCCACGTAAGGCGTTCGCGAAGGAGCGCGTGTGAATGCCGACTTCGCGATGCTGAACCAGACAATTTTGGCTTCGATGCACAAATTCGATCGGGTCCTCCACCGTGATGATATGGTCGTGGCGATGGAGGTTTGAGTGATCGACCATGGCCGCGAGCGTGGTCGATTTACCGGAACCGGTCGGGCCAGTGACCAGGACAAGGCCCTTCTTCAGCATCGGAAATTTTTTCAGCACCGGCGGCAGGCCGAGTTCATCAACCGTCAGCACATGCGAAGGAATCGAACGGAATGCGGCCGAGATCCCGTATTTTTGCTGGAAGAAATTGACGCGGTAACGCATCACGTCCGGCACCTCGTAGCCAAAATCGACATCGAGCGTTTCTTCGAACTGCTTGATCTTCCCTTCAGGGGCGATCTCGTAAACCATCGACTTCAGGTCGTCGTTCTTCATTGGGGGAAAATCGACGCGGACCAAATCGCCGTTGATCCGCAACATCGGCGAGTTGTTGGTCGAGAGATGAAGGTCGGAGGCCTTTTGCTCCGCCATCAATTTGAAAAAGGCATCAATGCGAGCCATGGGCGTCGCACCATGGAGAAGCTAAATTGATGCCATGAAGGGGGATTCATGGCGCCGCTCGGTCCTCTACCGGCTCGATTAGTGGGCCGGCTGACGAGTTGCTTCCAGGGTAGAACGGACTTGTTCCAACAACTTGTCGCGGCTGTAGGGTTTCGGAATAAAACCGCGAAGACCCTGGGCGAGCATCGAGCCAATCTTAGTTTGTTCGGCGAAGCCGCTGCTCAAGACGACATTCACTTTCGGATTAATCGAGCGCAGCTCCTCAAACACCGCGTCGCCATCGATCACCGGCAGAAAATAATCGAGAATGACCAAGCCGATTTGCTTGCCCATTTTTTCGTAGATTTTAAGCGCCTCGAATCCGTCGTGCGCAATCACAACTCGATAGCCTTCTTCCGCCAACATTTCCGAAGCCAGGTCGGCCACGTCCGGTTCATCTTCAACCAACAGGATGTATTCGCGGGTGCCATTCGCATTCTTAATTCTGACGCCTGGTGGAACCCCGTTGTCACCAGCCGCTGTTGGTTGCCTGGCGTCGGCGCTCGAGCCGCGCCCTTGTTCGCCTTTGCGTGAAGTTCGAGCAGACCGGCGTGACTCATCGTCCGTTTCGGCCGGCGGCGGCATTACTTTAAATCCCGCTTCGCTTTTGCGCGCTGCGGCCGTTTTGCGCGCGGCGCCGGCGAGAATATTCGATGTCACGCGATCAAAGAGCGACTGCGCCGTCTTGGAAGCGAGCTCAACGCGTTCGCCGAGCAAATCGATGTAATTATGTTCGCCGCGATGTCTGCGGGCGAGATCGGCATAGCGCGCGACCTGTTGCAAGATCGAATTCAGCTCAGTGGAAGTAGCCGCGATCCACTTCAAGTCTTCTTGGTCGAGCATAAGCCTCGCCTCTAATCTAATCACTTTCGTTCATGCAGGCCCACCAGACACAAAGTAACACGGAAAAAACGGCAACGCCAAAGGCAGCAAATGTCAGCATGAATCAAAGCAAATTTACCAGCACGGTTCATGCCCCATCGGGGCGCTCCGCGTCAATGGCAATTATTTCTTTTTTCCATAACTTGAACGTCCGACTTTACCTGACGCGCGGACAATGCACAACGCTGCGACGGGCGCTAAGTTGACTGATGCGCATTGATTTTCGGACCGGAATGTTGGTGGGGCTGGGCGCGACTCTCGCGATCGGTTTGTATTGCGTCTGGTTGTGGCGACCGCAGCACCAAATCGAGCGGCATACTCAAAATCTTCTTCACAAAATCGAACAGAAAAACTGGGCTGCTGTCGCCGATTTGATTGGGGCGGAGTACGCCGATCAATGGGGCGACGATCGCGCACTTCTTCTCGAGCGAATGCGTCTTGGGTTTGGCTACGGTCATCATCTTCGTCTCGACGTCGCCGAAGCGGTCTGCAAGATCGACAATGGCGTCGGCGTCTGGCGCGGAAGAGTTGCAATCGACAGCGATGACGCGGAATTGCTCGCAGTCGTGAAAGAGCGCGTTAATTCACTGAGGACGCCGTTTGAACTGCAATGGCGTCGCTTTTCTGGCAAGCCATGGGACTGGAAACTCGTTCGGGTCAGCAACCCTGAGCTGCAAATTCCCGCCGGATTCGATTGAGACGGTCACTGCGCGTTATTTTCCCAGCGCGTGCCGCAATTCTTTCTTGGCCGATTCCACTTCGCGATCGGTCTGATTGCAAAGCAGGATCGCGCGCAGTTTGTCGCCTTGATAATAACGCGCCAAAAATTTTCTCTTCGCGTAGGTGCCGCGCAGATCGACCCGCGTCGGCTGCATACTGAAATCGCCGACAAAATGCAGCCGCAAATCGAACATTTCCGTCCAAAAATAGGGGACTTGTTCGTAGCGAATCCGCTTCTTTCCCGTCATGTTCGCGCCCGCGACCAGGCCCTGCCCGCGCGCGTTTTCCCAATGGGTTTGGCGGCGGACGCCGCCCATGATTCGGTCCGGATAAAACGCCAGATCGCCCACGGCGAAAATTCCTTTCTCTTCGGTTTCGAGATATTCGGTGACCGGTGAACCATGCGGTCCGGAGAGCGGCGTGTTGCGCACGAGATCGAGATTGGGTTCGGCGCCGCAAGCAACCACGGCCAGGCCGGCCGGAACGCGGTTGCCGCTTTTGGTCTGAATATTTCGCAACACCGTCTTCCCTTCGAAACCGTTCAGGCTTTCACCAATTAGCATGGTGATGCCGTGCTTTGCGTAATAATCGGTCAGCCACGGTCCCGTTTGGGAATCAAGGTAACGATTTAAAAGATAAGCATTGCGATGCATCATGCTGACCTTCAATTTCATCATTCGCAAACTGGCCGCGGCTTCGCAGGCAAGTAGGCCGCCTCCGATTACCATGACCGTTTTCTCGGCTTCCGCCATTTCGCGCAACGCAAATGCGTCACGCACCGTGCGCAGATAAATTACGTTCCCGAGATTCACACCGGCGACTGGCGGTCGCACCGGCCGGCTCCCCATCGCCAGACATGCTTTGTTGAATTCAATGCTTTCCCCGTTCCCGAGCACGGCCAGACGACGCTCGATATTGAATTGCTTTACGATGGTGGCGAAGCGCGTCTCGATTTTGCGCGAATCGAACCATCGTTGATCGAAATGCGCGAGTTTTTTTAACGGCGGAGTTTTCTCGCGCAAAAAATCCTTCGACAACAGCCAACGATTGTACGGCGGCATGATTTCCGCGCCAACGATCGTAATCGTGCCGCGCTTGTCATGCTTGCGAACGCCCTCGCACGCGCTCGCGCCGCCAATCCCGCTGCCGATAACTAAGTAATCGCGCTGAACCATCTTGAAGACGTTGGACGATAGAGAATTCGCGTGCTCAATGGTAGGGAAAAAGATTTCGAGCGTTTAAATGTGGACGTAAGTATCTGTCGTTGTTGTGACTACGTCTGTCTCTGATGCCAGAAACCTTTACAAGACCGCGCGGCAGATAATTACCGACGCAATGACGCCAGTCAGGTCGGCCAGCAATCCGGCTGGAATGGCGTGACGCGTCTGCTTGATCCCGACCGAACCGAAATAAACCGCCGCGACGTAGAAAGTCGTCTCGGTGCTGCCGTAAATGGTCGCCGCCATCAGACTGATGATATTGTCCGGCCCGAGCCGGTGTACGACGTCGGTCAAGAGGGCGAGCGTGGCGCTTCCGCTCAACGGCCGCATCAGCGCGAGCGGCACCAAATCGGTCGGGAAATGTAATGGCGTCAGAATTGGGCTGAGCAACTTCGTCAACAGATCGATTCCGCCTGCGCCTTTAAACATTCCGATCGCCACCAGCATCGTGACCAGGAACGGAATGATCCGCAAAATGACGTTGAACGCTTCTTTCGCGCCTTCCACGAACTCGTCGTAAACCTTGATCCCGCGCGCGGCCGCGTAAATCGGGAAAAAACTGAGCAGAAATGGAATCGCCAGGATCGACAATGCGTTGACCGTGCGCGCGAAAGGATTCTGCAGCGTGGCGTCTGTCGGCATCGGCAATCGAAACAGGTCCGGCATCACCATTCGCAAAAGAAGCATCACAAAGAAAACCGTGAGGAGCGCGAGCGCGATCAATCCCCAAGGCGCCGGCCGCGAGAGCGGCGGTTGCCCGAGTGAATCATCATCGAATGCAAATTTATCGGACGGCTGCTGGCGCGAGGTAGGGACCCCGTGCTCCGGCGTCCGCGGCTGGCCTGGCGGGCCGTCCCGATCGTCAATCGATTCCCGCCTCGGCCGGAAGATCGACAATCGTTCGAAGAACTTCGCTGAAAGCACCGCGACCGTTGCCGCGCAAAGCGTCGCGAAAAATGCCGTGCCGACGATCGCGGTCGGCCGCGCCGAACCCGCTGCAGCCAAAATCGCGATCGCCGTCGCCGGAATTAATTGCACCGAGCTGGTATTGATCGCCAGAAAGGTGCACATCGCGTTTGAAGCAACACCCGGCCGAGGGTTCAACGATTCCAAATCGCGCATCGCGCGCAATCCAAGCGGCGTCGCGGCATTACCAAGTCCGAGCATGTTCGCCGCCATGTTCATCAGCATCGAACCCATCGCCGGATGGTCCGGCGGAATTTCCGGGAACAATCGTTGCATCAACGGTCGCAATCCGTAAGCGATGCGTTGCACGAGTCCGGCGCGCTCGGCCAAACGCATCAGGCCCAGCCACAGCGCCATGATTCCCCACAAACCGAGCGCGATCGTGACCGCCGTCTTGGCGCCATCGAGCGCGCCGCCGGTCACATCCTTGAGCCGATCGTTCCAGCCGCCGATCGCGACCGCGAGCAAAACCAGCGCGAGCCAAATATAATTCAGCACTGCTGACTCTTGTAGCCACGTCGCTGTGCGACGTCCAGTCTCAGACGTGCCACAGGCACGTGGCCACAGCTCGATTTGTGATTGCATTGTCGATCTTGGCTTCGACAAACTTAGGGCATGAACGACACCCGCGATACCACTGGCAATCCCGCGCCGCTCGGTCTCCTCGGCTTCGGCATGACGACGGTGCTGCTTAATTTTCACAACGCCGGCTTTTACGAACTCAACGCGATGATTCTGGCGATGGGAATTTGTTACGGCGGTATCGCACAAGTCATCGCTGGGATGATGGAGTGGCGAAAAGGGAACACCTTCGCCACCACCGCGTTTATTTCCTACGGACTGTTCTGGCTCTCGCTCGTAGCCATGATCGTCCTGACAAAACTTGGCTGGGGCGCGGCCTCGGACGATACCGCGATGGTAGCCTATCTGGCAATGTGGGGATTGTTCACGCTTGTGATGTTCATCGGCACGTTGCGGCTCAATCTCGCGCTGCAAATCGTCTTCGGCACGCTCGCGATTCTGTTTTTCCTGCTCGCCTTCGGCGATTTCACAAACGCAAGCCCCGGCTTTAAGCATTTCACCGGCTACGAAGGAATTGTCTGCGGCTTCTCCGCGATTTACACCGGCCTCGCGCAGGTGCTGAACGAATTGTTCGGCAGAGTCGTTTTGCCCCTGGGCCCAGTAACGAAGTAAGAAATCATTCTACCCGCGAATCACGCGAATAGACGCGAAAAAGGAAACGCTTACTCTGAGTTTCATTCGCGTTCATTAGCGTAATTCGCGGGCTTACGATTCCTTTAACAAGCTGGCTGCGAGCTGCAGCGCCGATTCGTTTTTGCCGCCGAGCATGCGCGCAATTTCTTCCCGGCGCGGTTTACCGGTGACTTGTTGTAAATTCGAAAAGGTGCGGCCACGGACAACGTCTTTGGTCACAACAAAGTGTGACGAAGCCGACGCGGCGACGGGCGCGAGATGGGTGATGCAAATGAGTTGATGCTCGCGCTCGAGAGCTTGCATCTTCGCCCCGACTGCGTGCGCAATCTCTCCGCCCACGTTAGTGTCGATCTCGTCGAAAACGAGAAGGGGAATCGCGTCGTGCGCGGCCAGCGCGGATTTGATCGCGAGCATGAGCCGCGAGATTTCGCCGCTCGAAGCAATTGTACGCAACGGCTTCAATGGTTCGCCGGGATTCGGCGAGAAAAGCAACTCAACCGAGTCGAAACCGCTTGCGTCAGGTTCGTCCAGCCCGCTTAGCTTTGCTTCGAACTCCGATTGGCGGAATCCAAGATCGACCAGGTTCTTTCGAATCGTGTCGGAAAGCTTCGGCGCCGCTTTCGCGCGCAGCTTACGCAGCGCGTCGCCGGCGCGGTTCATTTGTGCGCGAATTTCTTCCATTTCCTTGGCCAGCCGCTCCAGTTCCGCGTCGCGCCCTTCGATTTTTTGCATTCGTTCGGCGGCGCGTCGACCGAACTCGATCACTTCCGCAATCGAGCCGCCGTATTTCCGCTTCAACGTTTCGAAAAGTGAAACGCGCTGCTCGAGCGCGGCGAGCTGTTCGGGATCGAGATCGAGTTTCTCGGCGTAATCGGAAAGTGAGCGCGCAATTTCGGACAACTGAACGACCGCGGTGGCGTGTTCGGAAGCCAGTTGCTCAGTGGAGATGTCGATCTTTTCCAATTCGCGCAACAGGCGCTGCGTCTCCGCGAGCTGCGAGAGGATCGACTCGTCCGCTTCGGAAAGTTTGTTTGCCGCTGCGCTGGCCAATTCGATCAACCGTTTACTGCTGCTGCTCAATTTATAGCGCTTCTCAATTTCATCTTCTTCGCCGGCGACGAGATTTGCCGAATCAATCTCGGTGGTCTGATGGCGCAGAAGATCCAGCTCTTGTTCGCGCGCGGTTTCAGCTGTGTTAAGCGCAGCGTGTTCCGCGGTCAGCGTCTGCAGTTGCCGAAAATGTTTTCGATATTCCTCGAGCTGCTCTTCGGCGCGAGCGAACGAATCGAGCAAGTCGAGCTGTTTTTCCGGCGAGAGCAGCGACTGGTGATCGTGCGGGCCGTGAAGATCGACCAATGCGTCGCCGATGCTTTTCAAGATCGCCAATGTCGTGGGCGAACCGTTAATGAACTGACGATTGGTGCCGGCTGCGGAAAGTGTTCGCTTGATAATAAGATCGTCCAGGCAAGGCTCGACGCCGGCTTCGATGAGCTGTGGGTTCAGTTTTTGCAATTCTTTGCCGGTGAAAATCGCTTCCGCAGTACAAGTATCGGCGCCGGTGCGGATGAGTGATTTGTCGGCGCGCTCGCCGAGCAAAAGTTGGAGTGCGCCGATGATGATCGATTTGCCGGCGCCTGTTTCGCCGGTGATAGCGGTAAAACCGGGCGCAATCTGCCACTCGAGCTCTTCCACGAGCGCGAGATTTTTGATTCGAAGCAGATTCAGAACAGCGGGCATCAGAGGTTGAGAGTTGACGATTGAGAGTTGAGAGTGCGGCGCTTTTGAAGATATCAAACACTCACGACCGAAGTTTCAACTCTGAAAGCTCGCGTCTTGGATGACAAAGCTTCGATTAATCCTCGCTTTCGTGCTCGTGATCGTGCTCGTGATCGACGGGCGGGCCGAGCAACCTCTCGCTCCATCGACCATCGTCGTTTACAACAAGGCGGCGCTCGATTCGGTGGAGCTGGCGAGATTCTACGCGCAAAAGCGCGGCATCGCGTCCGATCACATCGTCGGCCTGACTTGTTCGCCGGATGAGGAAATCACCCGCCAGGAATACGATGCAAACATCGCCGGGCCGCTGCGTGAGACTTTTCAGACGCGCACATGGTGGACCGTCCGCGAAACACCCGAACGGCAAACCACCGTAACGAGCACGTCGATTCGGTTTGTTGCCGTGATCAAAGGTGTCCCGCTGAAAATCAAACCAACGGAAGGGCCGTACGTCGGCGATCAGTCAACGGGCGGACCGGTCAGCGGTCACACTGAAGCATCGGTTGACTCCGAGTTGGCAACTCTCGGTTTGTTTTCACGACAGATCTCCGGTCCGTTGCGAAATCCATATTTCCAAAGCTACAAGCCGATCGGTGAAGTCGATAACCCCGTTCTCTTGCTGGTCTGCCGGCTTGATGCGCCAAAAGCTGAGACGGTGCGGCGAATGATTATCGATTCGATCGCCGCCGAAAAAAGGGGACTGTGGGGTCGCGCCTACGTCGATGGCGCGCACGAGACCGCGCCTGGTTACGCGCTTGGCGATCAATGGCTCGCGGAAATTCCGGTGCAGCTGCGCAAAGTTGGTATGCCCGTCGTTTACGATAATAACCCGGCGGTTTTTCCAGATGGTTATCCGATGACCGATTGCGCGCTTTATTATGGCTGGCGAACGGAGAAAGCGGCCGGGCCTTTTGCGCAATCGGAATTCCGCTTTTCGCCGGGCGCAGTCGCAGTGCACATTCACTCTTTTAGCGCGATGACTTTGCGCGATCCCAACGCCAACTGGGTTGGGCCTCTCCTTTCACACGGCGCCGCGGCGAGTCTCGGTAATGTTTACGAGCCCTACCTGCAATTCACCGCGCATCTGAATATTTTCAACGATCGCTTGCTTCACGGTTTCACTTTCGCCGAGAGCGCGTATTCATCGATCGACGTTCTCTCCTGGATGTCGGTGATGGTCGGCGATCCGTTGTATCGGCCGTACGCGTCATGGCTGCGGATCGAGACGGCGGGCGATTCCGGGAAAAGGGATTCTTGGAAAATGTACCACGATTTCGCGGTGCAGAATTTTTCGATCCCAGCGGCGCAATATCGTTCTCTTGCGCGGCAGGCCGCATCGCGCGCGCACAATTGTCCGATGATGGAGGATCTCGGACTGATGGAGGTCGCGGACGGAAATTTGGCTGCGGCCACGAGCTACTTTGGCCAGGCGCGCACCTGTTATTCCAACCGCGACGACATTCTGCGGGTGGTCATGGAAGAAGCAGACGCTTGGAATAAACTAAAGAAGCCGGGACGCGGGATTGATCTCATTCGTAGCACGTTGCGAATTGCCGGCGACGCGCCGGCGGCGCCGCTTCTCAGAAATATCGAACAGGAGTTGCGCGGGGTCACCGCCACCCCGAGCCCGAGCGCAAAGCCCACGCCGCGAGTGCGCGTGAGATTCTGATTTGGCCTAACGAATGATCCCGCGCTCGGTCTTCTCGATGAACTCAACAATCTCGCGGACCTCTTCGTTTTGCGGCAGTTCTTTCTGAACAGCCTCCAAGGCCTGACGCGTATTATATTTAGAGCGGTAGATGAGGCGAAACGCCTCTTTGATCCACTTGACGTTTTCCGCCGGAAAATGTTTCCGTTCCAGACCAACGAGATTAACGCCACGAATTTCCGCCGGATTCCCGTCCGCGATCATGAACGGGGGAATGTCCTGCACAATTTTCGAACAGCCACCGGTGATAGCGAAACGGCCGATCCGGCAAAATTGATGGACCGCCGTCAAACCACCCATCACCGCGTTGTCGCCGACCTGGACGTGACCGGCAAGCGTTCCGTTGTTGGAAAAGACAACCTCGTTTCCAACGCTGCAATCGTGGCCAATGTGGCTGTAGGCCAGAAAATTTCCGCGACTGCCGATTCGCGTTTTTCCATCGCTGGTGGTACTCCGATTAACAGTGACGAATTCGCGAAACGTGTTTTCGTCGCCGATTTCCAAATACGTAGGCTCCCCCGCGTATTTCAGGTCCTGCGTCTGCTGGCCGATTGAGCAGTAGGCATAAAATTTATTCTTAGCTCCGGCACGCATCGGTCCTTGGAGCGTGACGTGATGTTGCAGCCAGCAATCTGCGCCGAGCACGACATTTGCACCGATCACGCAGTACGGTCCCACAATCGTTCCCGCTCCAATCTCCGCGCCAGGATCGACAATCGCCGTCGGGTGAATCTGCGCGTCGCTCATACCGCTTCGGCGTTCGGCGCCGAAATAAAACTGCATCCGTCGGGCTGACCACCTCTCCCTTTCGAAGGGAGAGGGTAGGGCGAGGATTGATTCGTCGATCGGTTTTGTTCGCGACCCCTCACTTCAATCCTCTCCCCTTTATGAAGGGGAGAGGCGGATATCGCGCGCTCGCCTTGCCGCTGTTTCATCTATCGAGAAACGTGAACATCAATTCGCCTTCTGAAACGATTGCGTCGTTTACCACGCAATGGCACTTCGCTTTGGCCAATCGCTCGCCGCGCGCTTTCGTCAGCTCGGCATGAATGAACATCGTGTCGCCCGGCATTACCGGTTTGCGAAACTTCACGTCGTCCGCGCTCATGAAATAACCGATTCGGCTGCTCGTTTTCGCGAGCTTGAACAGCAGTAAGCTCGCGACCTGTGCCATCGCTTCCACCTGCATCACTCCCGGCATCACCGGATGGCCCGGAAAATGTCCCTGAAAAAATGGTTCGTTGATCGTGACTGATTTCATGCCGATGCATTTTGTTCCGCTTTCATCGAAGCTGATGATCCGATCAACCATCAAAAACGGATACCGATGCGGCAGAATCTGCATGATCTCTTCGCTGTCTAGTCCGCCGTCGCCTTTCGGCACGACCCGCGGCATCGCGAGCGCGTCGCGACGCGATTGCTCTTTCGCGATCACGCGAGCCAACTCCGCATTCGCCGCGTGTCCGGGTTTGACTGCGATTAGATGGCCACGAATTCGACAACCGACCAGCGCGAGATCGCCGACAAGGTCGAGAATTTTGTGTCTGACGAATTCGTCCTGGAAACGCAGCGGCTCTTTGCTCAGCACTGCGTCGCCCCGCACGACGACCGCGTTTTCCAAACTACCGCCTTTGATCAAATTCTTCTCCATCAATGGCTCGACGTCTTCGTAGTAAACAAACGTCCGCGCCGGCGCGATCTCGCGTTCAAAAAGTTCCGGCAGAATGTCGGTCGACAAAAATTGCGTGAAACGATTATTTGGTCCGGCTTGGGTGCACGAAACTCGAAATCCGTTATTGTCCGGCAACAGGATCAGTATCGCGCCGGTTTTCGTTTCGATATGAATCGGTTCGCGGACATGAAAGAATTTTCGCGGCGCTTCCTGCGCCGACACGCCGGCGCGTTTGATTACATCCACGTACGCCTTTGCGCTGCCGTCGCCGATCGGCGGTTCGTTCGCGTCCATTTCCACGATCGCGTTGTCCACGCCCATTGCCGAGAGCGCCGCCAGGACATGCTCGACCGTGTGCACCCGCATCGAGCCTTCACCGATGGTCGTCGCGCGCTCGACCATTTTGAGATTGTCGATCTTCGCATCAATCGTCGGCTCGTCCGGCAAATCCTTGCGCTTGAATTTAATTCCATGGTCGGCGGGCGCCGGATGCAGCTTCAACGAAACTTTCTCGCCGGTGTGCAGCGAGGTGCCGCTGAAACCGGCCGCTTTCGTGAGGGTATGTTGAGATTCAGGCACGGAAGCCATGACGCCTAACTAAACAAAGATATGCCATGATGGCTAGTAGGTAGGGCGGTTCACCGAACCTCCCGCGGGCGATTGAGGTCAATCGCCCCTACCTCAGTTCAAAAAACCCGCAATCGAACGCCATCATCTTATCGATGTTCGATACACGAAAATGTTCGACTGACGATCCGTCGCCTTGCCAAACATCGGCCACTTTCTCGCCATCTCTTTCAACCACAACACGAACCAGATTGGTCCCTGGGTTGACCGTCGCCAACGGCAATCCATCCATCGTTTTCAAAAAACTTCCCTTGCTGTCGAATCCAACGCCAAGATCGACGACCGATCGGGTATCGCTCACCAGGGGGTTCGTCACTAATTTCACGGAAACATGATCGGCTGCGCCGTCCGGCGGCGACTCTACTTTGCCAACGTCGTCCACTTTCAAATGCCCAACCATGTAGCCGCGCGCGCGATATTTGCCGGGCGGCAAATCTTCGCCCGCGTCGTTCTTCCCGTCCCAGGTAGTGCGCAGCGCGTTCTCGTCGATCGTGAAGTTGTCGATCTTCGCTTCGCGGTGGAGAACACGGACGAGTTTGCCGTTCGAATCAAAAATCCCCAGACTGATCGTTCCTTCCATCGGCGGCGGAACAAACCGGAGCGGAACATTTCGCTCCACGGATGCAGCTGGTGACGGCGAGCGAGGTTGTTCTGGAGTTGGAGAGGTCGTCTCAGCTGGCGAAGGCGATTCTTGCGCGAATAACCCAGCAGTTGCTCCGAGGAGAGTTACGAAGATGAGCTTAACGTTTCTTGTCATGTCGAGCGGAGTCGAGACATCTCTAAATATTTCCGAGCAAACCAAGCGCAGACAACAGTAAGAGATTCCTCGACTTCGCTCGGAATGACAAGTGGGTCAGATGTAATAGCGCCAGTTCAGGTTCGGGAAAAGGTTGTCGCGCCATTCACAATCGGCCAGAAATTTTTCAGCCAATTGTCCGGTCTTAAATTGGTCGTGCAATTTATTGAAGCGGGTGAGGTGATCGATTGTGCGCTTGGTCGCGTACTCGCGGGCCGTTCCGGTTCTCATGAGAAACGCCCAATCGCTCGACTGCGCGAGTAAAAGCTCCCTCGCCAGCTGCTTGAGAACACGATCTTGCAGGGCAGGCACTCCGCCTGCCGGTCTCTCGTCTGGCAACCGGAGCGGTTGCCCTACAACAGAAAAGTCTCGCGCTAGTTTGCTCATTCGCTGTGCAGCTACGTGCAAATGCGGGTAAATCCACGAATTGTTTTTGTCGATCCAGACTTCGAGATGGCCTTTGTCGCCCCAGCTTGATGCCGCCGGCTCGATCGTTTGCTGAGTCGGATGCGTTGCCAGGTATTCGCTCGGAGTCGTTAGGCAAAAATCATTTTGATCAAACGCTGCCTTTCGAATGAACGATTCAAGAAAGCGCGGCCCCTCAAACCACCAGTGCCCGAACAGTTCAGCGTCAAACGGCACAACGGCGATTGGATCGACATTGATATCCGTGAGTTGTCGGAACTGAGTCCGCCGCTGTTCCAGAAAATGGGCGGCATGGGCATCGGCCGCTTTCTCGGCTTCGGCCCGATCGTACAACTGCTTTTCGCCTTTGCCACCAGTGATGCGGTGATATTTCACCCCGGAAAATTTTCGGATGCCGCGCGCGATCGGCCCAAGGTGCTCGAGCGGAAGATCGAATCCGACGTCGCGATAAAATTCACGATACGCCGGATCTCCAGGATAACCTTCTTCCGCACTCCAAACCTGGCGGCTCGAATCGCGATCGCGCGCGAACGCAGCCGGACCCGCCGGCGTGTAACAGGGCGCATAAATCGCGCGCTGCGGCTGCGGATTTCCGAACAACAACCCGTGCGCGTCGAGAACGAACCAACGGATGTTGCCCTCCTGCAAAATCAGATCGAGTTCGGGGCCATAAGCGCATTCCGGCAGCCAAAAACCGCTTGGCTCGGCATGAAAAAGATCGACATAAACATCGCGACCGATGAGAACCTGCGCGCGGGCCGCTTCCCGCGATTGCTGCTGAATCAGCGGTAACAAACCGTGGGTGGCAGCACAGCCGATGATTTCAAGCGCACCCGCGTTTCGCAATTGTCGAAAGGCCGCGAGCAAATCGCATTTCGATTGATCAACAAAGAACCGCCGGCTTTCTGAAAATAATTCGAAATAAAACCGAGCCAACTCTGCAAGCTCCGGCTGGTTCCGATTTCGCTTTCGCTCGCGCAGCGCGAGATCGATCAGAAGGTCGACATGCCGGACGTAGCGTTCGCGCAAGAGTTCGTCCTGTAACATCGCGCACAGCGTGGGCGTGAGCGACATCGTCAGCTTGAACGGGACGTTCTCGTTCACCAACCGCTGCATCATTTGCAGCAGCGGGATGTAAGTTTCCGTGATCGCCTCGAAGAGCCAGTCTTCTTCGAGAAAATGCTCGTGCTCCGGATGCCGAACGAACGGCAAGTGCGCGTGAAGAATGAGCGCGAGATGGCCGAACGAGATTTCTGATTTCTGATGTCTGATTTCTGATTGCGACGGCAGGGGTGCCACGGAAAATCAGCAATCAGCGATCATCACTCAGCAATTCTTCAGAGCGTCCGGCAGAAATCCTGCAACCGATCGAGACCTTTCTTAATGATGTCGATGCTGGTGGCGTAGCTGAGGCGAATGGTGCGATCGTCGCCGAAGGCCGCGCCCGGCACCACCGCCACGTTCGCTTTGCTGAGCAAGCGATCGGCGAAATTTTGCGAGGTCAATCCGAGCTGACTTATATTCAACAAAACATAAAACGCGCCCTGCGGCTTGACCGCGGTCACGTTTGGAATTTTAGAGAGCCGATCGATCATGTAATTGCGTCGCATATCAAATTCCTCGCGCATGTCAGAGACTGCCTGCTGATCTCCCTTCAACGCCGCGAGCGCGCCACGTTGCGAGAACGAGGATGGATTTGCGGTGGTATGGCTTTGAATTGAATCGACCGCTTTGGCCACTGCTTCCGGAGCCGCCAGATAACCGAGGCGCCATCCGGTCATCGCGTAGGATTTGCTGAAACCGTTGACCGTAATGGTGAGATCGTAAGCTTCTTTGGAGAGCGACGCGATGCTGACGTGCTTGGCATCGTCGTAAACGAGCTTTTCGTAAATTTCGTCGGACAAAATGTAAATATCCTCGCCGCTGGCGACTTCCACAATGGCCTCGAGCTCTTCGCGCGTATAAACCGCGCCGGTCGGATTGCACGGAGTGTTCATGATCAACATTTTCGTTCGGGGCGTCATCGCGTTTTCAAAATCTTCCGCGCGCATCTTCCAATTGTTGCGCTCCATCGTCGGCACGATCACCGGTTCGGCACCGACGAGGCGCACCATGTCGGGATAACTGACCCAGTAGGGGGCGGGAATAATCACTTCGTCGCCCGGCTGGCACGTGGCCAGAATCGCGTTGTAACAGGAATGCTTGGCGCCGTTGTTCACTATCACCTGACCGGCGCGATAAGTCAGTCCGTTGTCCGCCGCTAATTTCTCCGCGATGGCCGCACGCAATTCCGGAATGCCGGCGCTCGGCGTATACTTGGTGAAACCCGCTTGCAACGCTTCGATCGCCGCGGCTTTGATGTGCTCCGGGGTATCAAAATCCGGTTCGCCCGCGCCGAAACCGCACACATCGATCCCCTCCGCTTTCATCGCCTTCGCTTTGCTGTCGATCGAAAGCGTGAGTGAGGGAGTCAGTTGGGCAGCGCGTTCGGAAATTTCCATGTCGATCTTGTTCGTTTTAATTCAGGGAGCGGCCACACTATTGGCGACCGTAAAAGTTTTCAATCAAAGCTTTAAAATTATTCTCTTCCACACGTACGATCGCCATCTCGCGTTTGGCGTTTTCAACCGAATCGGACGCGTGCGCGGCGTTGATCATGATGGTCTGGCCGAATTCTTTTCGGATCGAGCCCGGGGGTGCCTTGGCTGGATCGGTTGGGCCGAGCACTTCGCGAATCTTGCGAACGGCGTCTTCGCCCTGATAAACGAGTGCGATGCATTTTTCCGACCCTGGCGCATCGCGTTTTTCCGGGAGGGTGTCGCTTGGGCGCGCACCGGCCATAAATTCGACGATGTCTTCCCAGGCATCGCGTCCTTTGTTGTGTCCAAGTTTTCCCTGCAACACCGGCAGCACCGGCCCGTAGAAATCTTCCGCTTGCGCCACACTCATCCGGTGAACTTTGAAGCCGACGATGTAGAGCCCGGTGCGTGAAAAAACTTCGATCACTCCGCCCGGTCGGATGTTTGGAAATTTGAAGTTGTCCGGCTTAATCAAAACGAGTGTCTTCTCGATCTTGGCGTCTTTTGGAAATTGCACCGCTTGATCGAGAACGCCGCCGTCGCGATCGGAAAATTCCGCCCAAAGCTTTAAATCCCGCTCGATCGCCTCGGGATCGAACGCCGCGACAACCGCCGGCTCGAAGTACGTGACTTTGCCCAAATCGTCCGTGATGTAATCACCAAATGTGTCGCGGATTGTCTCGCCGCTCGTCTCTTCGTGAGAAATGTGACCGACGGTGTTGCGCATTTTCTCTGCGGCACCGGCACCGCGAAAAACCAAACACAAGACGCGGGCGCGCTGTCCCTGCTTTTCGCGGGTAAAATTTTTCAGAGCATACTCCCTGATTAATTCCTGTGTAGCGCGATGGCCTGGTTCCGTTTCGCTCACGATCTTCTCGGCATAGCGGCGGACCAGTTCCTCGCTCGGCACGAACATGCGCGCGGACACCAAATCAAGGCCGGTGCGCGAAATCAGCCGGGCGATGATCCCCCCGGTGCGCGATTTGCGCATCGAGTAGGGCGTAATGATGGAGTAAGAAAGCTCCTCGGTCTGCATGTACGTTTTGCCCGCGGCTTAAGATTAAACCGCGTTTATGCAGAAAACCGTAGCCGCCAAGCGTCGCCGAGCCTACCTGACCGCTGTCAGAATCGCAACCCACTTTCCATGTCGCCGAACCTGGGCGACGTCGATCTTATGACGCTTAAGTGCGCGGGTTACATCGCGCTCCTGGCTCCGCAAAATTCCGGAAAGAATCATCCAGCGCGCGGCTTTAAGCTTGGGCAAAATCTCGATCAACAACTCGCTGAACAGGTTCGCGGTGACGATGTCGATGTTGCGCGGAAATTTCCAGCGTCGCACGTCTCCGACGAGAAATTTCACGCCGTGAATCTTGTTTGCGCGTGCATTTGATTTTGCGGTCGCGATTGCAGTTGGGTCGTTATCGATGCCAATCACGCGTCTTGCTGCAAAACGCGTGGCGGCCAGCGCCAGAATTCCGCTTCCCGTTCCAAGATCGATAACCAATTCTGAGGAGCGCACGCGCCTCGCGTGCTCGCGATCGCGCCCTCGCGATCGCGACCTTTTCCTAAGATTTTCGGCGGGGGCGCCGACAATGGCATGCGAGGGCGCGTGCGCTCCACAGAACCTCATTACTCGCTCCAGCATTCGCAGCGACATCGCGGTGGTCGCGTGCTCGCCAGTGCCGAAAGCTGTGCCGGCGGGAATAATTAATCGTTTGGTCAAGCTTTGATCTTTTGGCGAACGAACGACGACCAGTCGCTTACCAATTTTGATTGGTTCGGTTTTCTGTTTCCGCAAAAATCGGTTCAGCCAATCGCGGGGAAGTTTCTCGACTCGTCCGCCAAATTGTTTCGTCAGCTTCTGCAACTCAGTGCGGAAACGTGATGCGACTTCGAACCGCAATTTTTTTCGACCGGCTTCCTCGATTATCGCCAGTCGATTGCCTGCGATCGCGCGCAACTCATTGTCGTTGTCGCGCCGCCACTTCTGACTCGCCAGTCGTTGCCACAAATACATGCGTTGAGTTAGTGCCCGGAAACCTGTTAGCCTTTGCGTTCTTCAGTGAGACTTCGTGGCATTCATCATATCACCGCCATCGCGAGCGATCCGCAGCGCAATGTCGATTTTTACGCTCAAATCCTTGGACTGCGATTTGCCAAACGCACGGTCAATTTCGACGATCCATCGACCTATCATTTGTACTTTGGGGATCGAACCGGTCGTCCGGGAACTGGGATAACCTTTTTTGCCTGGCCCGGCGCCCGTCGCGGGTCGCGCGGAACAGGGCAAGTCATCGCAGCGAGCTTTGCCGTTCCCCCCGGCTCACTCGAGTACTGGACGTCGCGGTTCGAAGAGCATCATGTGTTCTGCGAACAACGCCCATCGCGTTATGAAGCGCCCGGTATGCGCTTGACCGATCCCGACGGATTGTTACTGGAGTTGATCGAATCGGCGCAACTGGATGATGTCGATCTGAAATACGAAAATGAAGTGCCGAATAAATTTGCCATTCATGGATTTCACGCGCCGACGCTTGAGGTCCAAGCGGCGAAGCCAACCGAAGAGCTGCTTAAGAATCTCGGCTTTGAATTGACCGCTGCAGAAAAATCGCGGCAGCGATTTTCGTTAAATTCAAAATCGACCAGCGCGCAGGTGGATTTGGTTGAGCAGCCTGATGGACAATTCGGAGTTAATTCCGCCGGCACGGTGCATCACATCGCGTTTCGCTGTGCGGACGAGAAGGAACAATTACGGTGGCGAAAACAACTGGATAAGCTCGGCCTCCACGTCACGCCCGTCATTGATCGTTTCTATTTTCATTCCATTTATTTTCGTGAACCCGGTGGAATTTTGTTCGAAATCGCTACTGAAGGTCCCGGTTTCACAGTAGACGAACCGGTAGAGCATCTAGGCGAAAGTTTGAAACTGCCGCCGCAATATGAGGAGCATCGGGCCGAGATTGAGCGCGTGCTACCTCCGATTACGTTCCAACCGAAAGCAAAAGAGGTGGGTTAAATTTGACCGAGGGGTATAATTCCAGGTAAGTAAACGCCTTTTCACGCCATGCTCATCGTAATGAACGCCAGCGCCGCTAAGGCCGAGATCGACAACGTCGTTCGCGTGATCGAATCGCTCGGCTTCCGCGCGCACGCTATGCCGGGGGCGAACCGAACCGCGATCGGAATCACCGGCAATCAGGGCGCAGTCGATCTGTCGCATTTTGAGAATCTTCCCGGCGTCGCGGAAGCCATCCGAGTCACCAAGCCTTACAAACTGATCACGCTCGATTTGCGGCCCGACCGCACGGTTGTCGATCTGGGCGACGGCGCGCGAATCGGGGACGGCTCGCTCTCAATCATCGCCGGGCCGTGCGCCATTGAAAACAGCAAGCAAGCGTTTTCGATAGCCGACGTGGTTCAGCGCAGCGGCGCGAAATTTTTCCGCGGCGGCGCATTCAAACCTCGCACTTCTCCCTACGCTTTTTCTGGTCTTGGCGAAGCCGGACTGAAAATTCTTGCCGACATTCGGAAGGAGTTCGGTTTGAAGATCGTCAGTGAAGCGCTCGATGAAGCAAATGTCGATCTGGTCGAAAAATATGCCGACATGATTCAGATTGGCGCGCGGAACATGCAGAATTTCACGCTGCTCCGACGGGTTGGCCGCTCAAAATTGCCGGTGCTATTGAAACGCGGAATGGCCGCGACGCTGGAGGAATGGTTACTCGCCGCCGAATACGTAATGGCGGAGGGAAATTACAACATCGTTTTGTGCGAGCGCGGCGTACGCACATTCGCGCAGCACACCCGCAATACTTTGGATCTCGCCGCTGTTCCAGCGGTGCGCCGGATTTCGCATTTGCCGGTGATTGTCGACGCTGCGCATGGAACCGGCCGCAGTTACATGGTTACGCCGCTCGCGCGCGCCGGAATCGCGGTCGGCGCGGATGGGCTAATGATCGAAGTGCATGGAAAACCCGATGAAGCGCTTTCGGATGGCGCGCAGTCGCTCATGTTCGACGAGTACGAACAAATGGTGCGCGAAGTTCGCCAAATTCACGACGTGATCTCGCGCAACGGCGCTTAAACCCGTAAAAAATTCGCGAGAACGTCTCCTCTCCCTTTCAAAGGGAGAGGGAAGGGTGAGGGTTGGCTTTTCCGACAAGTTCAAAACCCCTCACCTCGATCCTCTCCCCTGATAAAGGGGAGAGGCGGAAAAATCCCCGTTGCAACGACTGGGTTCTGCTAAAGGCGCAGAAAGTTCGCGAGCAGCTTGCGTCCTTCGGTCGTCAGGATCGATTCGGGATGGAATTGGACACCGTGAATCGGGAATTCTCGATGTTGCAGTGCCATGATCTCGCCGTCATCGGTCTTGGCTGTGATGTCTAACGAATCTGGCAACGATTTAGGCCGGACAATGAGCGAATGATATCGCGTAGCTTCGAGCGGTTCAGCCAACCCTTCAAAAACGCCGCGGCCTTGGTGATGAATTTGTGAAGTCTTGCCGTGCATTAACTTTTCTGCCCGGACAATTTCGCCACCGAATACCTGGGCAATACATTGATGACCCAGGCAAACGCCCAGAATCGGAACGCGCGGTCCCAATTCACGAATTAGGTCGGAGCTGATGCCCGCATTTTCAGGGCGTCCCGGACCCGGTGAAATGCAAATTCGATCCGGTTTGAGTTTTTTGATCTCGTCGATCGAGATTTCATTGTTTCGTTTCACTATGAGATCGACATCCATCTCGCCGAAAAGCTGGACGAGATTGTAGGTGAACGAATCGTAGTTATCGATGACCAGCAATTTCACTCTTCCGCTTCCTCTTAATCTTCTTTTTGCGATGCTCGCGCAATGGCCGCGAGCATCGCCTTCGCCTTGTTCACGCACTCCTCAAATTCTCGCGCGGGATTGGAATCGGCGACGATGCCGGCGCCAGTCTGAAAAAATGCTCGCCCGTTCTTCAAAATGATCGATCGGATTGCGATGCAGCTGTCATGCGATCCGTCGAAACCAAAGTAACCGACAATGCCGGCGTAAAACCCGCGCCACGCTTTCTCCAGTTCGGCAATGATTTGCATGGCACGAATCTTCGGCGCACCGGAAACCGTGCCGGCTGGAAACGTCGCGCGAATCGCGTCGAATGCATTCTTATCCTCACGCAAACGCGCAACGATGTGCGAGACAATATGCATGACGTGACTGTAGCGCTCGATTACCATTTGTTCCGTCACCTGAACGCTGCCGAACTCCGCAACGCGGCCAAGATCATTGCGACCCAGATCGATCAACATCACGTGTTCGGCGCGTTCCTTTGGATCGACAATCAACTCGCGCGCGAGTCGTTCGTCTTCGGCTGAATCCTTTCCGCGTGGATAAGTTCCGGCGATCGGACGCAACTCGGCGATCCGCTCCCGCACCCGCAGATGGACTTCCGGCGAACTTCCGAGCACCGCAAAGTTAGAATCGAAGCGTAAGCAAAACATGTAGGGCGACGGATTCCCGAAGCGCAGTGCGCGATACAGATCGAGCGGCTCGCCAGAAAAATCGGTTTCGAACCGCTGGGACAGCACAACCTGAAAAATGTCGCCGGCCGCGATCAGCTCTTTGGCTTTCGTGACCATTGATTCAAATTCAGGACGAGCCGTGTTGCTGGTTGGCGAAGGAAGTTTCGCGGCTGGTTTGGCGTCAACAGTTTGCAGCGCTCGCGATTCGCTCAGCTTCGACAATGTCGTCTTCAGACGCGCTTCGGCGCGCTCGTAAGCCTGATCGACCGACGTTTTGCCGTCGATGTGCGCGTTGCAGATCAGGCGAAGTTTCCGAAATCGATGGTCGAACACGAGCAGCATTCGCGGAATCATGAACATCATCTCGGGAATTTGCAGATCGTCGCTCGGATGGATCGGCACGCTCGGTTCAAAAAAGCGAACAACGTCGTAGCCGATGTAACCAACGGCGCCGCCAACGAAATGGGGAACGTCGCGCGGCGCGACAAACTTAAAACGCGAAAGGATTTGCTCGAGCTGTGTCAGCGGATCGCCGTCGGCGTCGGCACTGTTGAAAAGCACGAGCGGATCGAAGCCGATGAATGAGAACCGGCCGGATTCTTCATTTCGTTCCGCCGATTCAAAAAGAAAGCATGGAGCGCCGTCGTCGATCTTTGCGAAGGCGGAGACCGGCGTCTCAACGTCGGCCACAAGATCGACAATCAGCGGAACGAGATTGCCACGCTTCGCAAGCTCGCGGAACTCGGCGGGTGAAGGAGAAATGGAATGTTGGACATTCACCGTCATGAAAGTGGCGCGTTGAATTTATGGAGGGACGACCTCCGTGTCGTCCCAAACTTTTGGGACGGGACAGAGCCCGTCCCTCCATGCAATTTACGGTTGCGGAATGAGCCTGCTGCGCCATTATTTCTACCCCTTCAAAATGCGGGTGTAGCTCAGTGGTAGAGCACCTCCTTGCCAAGGAGGACGTCGCGAGTTCAAGTCTCGTCACCCGCTCCAGCCTTCGCTCAAACATGGCGAAAGCGAAGGCGAGAGCGAGTGCGCCGCGCCTTGGAATTTCGCCGCGTATTTTGCATTTGCTCGACGCGAAACCGCAGTTGCCTTCGAGCAGTATCTAAAATCCGGTTCAGGCAAAGTTTTCTTAAAGCGTCATCTGCTGCCACGCGGTTAAGGTTTTCCGCATCCCCGGTGCGGCCGAAGAGTTTGCGAGATACGAACTAAATAGGAATGCGATTGAGCCTGCCGGCCGGCGTTCAAGTAACGGCCGAAGTCACACCGGAGTTTGCTGAAGTTCTTACGCCCGACGCTTTGGCGTTCGTGGCGAAGCTGCAGCGCAAGTTTGGCGCGCGCCGGAATGAAGCGCTGCGCGCACGACAAGATCGTCAATTACGTTTCGACGTTGGCGAAATGCCTGATTTTCTGCCGCAGACGAAGAAAATTCGCGAGAGCGACTGGACGTGCGCGCCGATTCCAAAGGACTTGCAAGATCGCCGTGTCGAGATCACCGGGCCAACCGATCGGAAAATGGTGATCAACGCGCTCAACTCCGGCGCGAAAGTGTTCATGGCGGATTTCGAGGACGCAAACTCGCCGACCTGGCAGAACATGGTCGAGGGCCAGATCAATTTGCGCGACGCGGTTCGACGCACGATCGCGTTTCGGAGCCCGGAAGGAAAGGATTACACACTAAACGAGCAGACCGCGGTCTTGCTCGTCAGGCCGCGCGGCTGGCATCTCGATGAAAAGCACATGCTGGTTGATCGGAAGCCGATTTCCGGCGCGTTGCTCGATTTCGGTCTGTATTTCTTTCACAACGCGCGCGAGCTGATCAATCGTGACACTGGCCCGTATTTTTATTTGCCGAAAATGGAGAGCCACTTGGAGGCGCGGATTTGGAATGAGGTGTTCAATCTGGCTCAGGATGAGCTCGGCATCCCGCGCGGCACGATTCGCGCAACCGTGCTGATCGAGACCATTCCGGCTGCGTTCGAGATGGACGAGATTCTCCACGAGTTGCGCGACCATTCCGCCGGACTCAACTGCGGCCGCTGGGATTACATTTTTTCCTGCATCAAAAAATTCCGCGCCAAGAAAGATTTCATTCTGGCCGATCGCGCGCTGGTGACGATGACGACGCATTTCATGCATTCGTATTCGCTGCTCTGTATCAAGACATGTCATCGTCGAAATATTTTCGCGATGGGTGGGATGGCGGCGCAGATCCCGGTCAAAAATGATCCGAAGGCGAATGAGGAAGCGTTCGCGAAAGTTCGCGCCGACAAGGAACGCGAAGCCGGCGACGGACATGATGGGACCTGGGTTGCCCATCCGGGAATGGTCCAGCTCGCGACCGACGCGTTTAACGCGATCATGAAAACGCCCAACCAGATCGATAACAAGCGCGACGATGTAATCGTCACCGCAAAAGATTTGCTCGATTTCGGGCCGAGCGAGCCGATCACCGAACAAGGTCTCCGACAGAACGTTTCGGTCGGCGTGCAATATCTGGAAGCCTGGCTACGCGGCCACGGCGCTGTGCCGCTTTTCAATCTGATGGAAGACGCGGCCACCTCTGAAATTTCGCGCGCCCAAGTCTGGCAATGGATCCGGCACCCGCGCGGCAAGTTAAGCGACGGCCGGAAAGTGACGAAAGAGCTTTTCAGTCGAGTGCTTGGAGAGGAGCTCGGCAAAATCAAATCCCAAATCGGGGAATCGGCCTACGGCAAGCGCAAATTCACTCTCGCTTACGATTTGTTTGCAAAGATCACGACCGACGAGGAGTTTGCTGAGTTCCTTACACTGCCCGCGTACGATTTTCTCGATTGAAGAATGAAAACACAAAAAAACGGAGCTAAATCCGGAAAGCATCGTCTTTCGAAGCGACGGAGTAACGCGCGCTTCGATGGAATCGAACGGCCTTATTCCGATGCCGATATCCAACGGCTGCGTGGCACGATTCAAATTGAGCACACCGTGGCCCGCCGCGGCGCAGAAAAATTATGGGACCTGCTTCAAAAGGAAGATTTCGTTGCCGCTCTTGGCGCGCTGACTGGCAACCAGGCCGTTCAGCAAGTCAGGGCGGGGTTGAAGGCTATTTATTTAAGTGGCTGGCAAGTCGCCGCCGACGCGAATCTCGCCGGGCAAATGTATCCCGACCAAAGCTTGTATCCGGCGAACAGTGTTCCGGCGGTCGTCCGACGGATCAACAACGCATTGCTTCGCGCCGATCAAATCGATCATGCCGATGACAAGATCGACATCGACTGGTTGGTGCCGATCGTGGCTGATGCCGAGGCGGGTTTTGGCGGACCGCTTAACGTCTTTGAGTTGATTAAGGCGATGATCGAGGCCGGCGCAGCTGGGGTTCATCTTGAAGACCAATTAGCGAGCGAGAAAAAGTGTGGTCACATGGGCGGCAAAGTCTTGATTCCGACACATCACGCTATCCGCAATCTGATCGCGGCGCGTTTGGCAGCCGATGTTTCAAATGTCCCGGCGATCATTATCGCGCGCACCGATGCCAATGGCGCCCAGCTTTTGACGAGCGATATCGATGAGCGCGATCACGAATTTTTAACCGGCGAACGCACGCCGGAAGGATTTTTCCGCGTCCGGTCGGGCCTGGATCAGGCAATCTCGCGAGCGCGCAGCTATGCGCCCTATGCCGACTTGGTTTGGTGCGAAACGAAAACGCCAGATCTCGATGAAGCGCGGCGTTTTGCGGAAGCGGTGCGCAAAAAATTTCCAAACAAATTACTCGCGTATAATTGTTCGCCATCGTTCAACTGGAAGAAGAAACTCGACAGTGCGACGATCGCCAAATTCCAACGGGAGCTGGCCGCGATGGGCTACAAATTCCAGTTCGTTACCCTGGCGGGCTTTCACACGCTGAACTATTCGATGTTCAAGTTGGCGCGTGGCTACTCCAAACGCGGAATGGCCGCCTATTCGGAGTTGCAAGAGGCGGAGTTTGCGGCCGAGGCAGACGGCTACACTGCGACCAAGCACCAGCACGAAGTTGGCACGGCTTACTTCGATGCCGTCGCGCAAGCGATCTCGGGTGGTGAATGCTCCACGGTAGCGCTCAGTGGTTCGACCGAGCAGGAACAGTTTGCCGAGTCAAAGCAGTAACATCTGCTTGTCATCCTGGGCGGGATTTTTTTGAATCCAAAACCGGCCTGGCTGCATCTCAATACAAAAGGATCAATATGAAAACATTGGCTCTCTGCATTTGCTCAATTGTGCTTGCGGTAACGGCTTCGGCCCAACCGCCGCCGCCTCCTCCGCCTGCGCCAGAATCTTCACCGGCGCCTTCGGCTTCCGTCTCGGCCAGCCTCTCGCCCGCCGGAAGCCTGGCAGATAGAATTCATCAGCGGATCGAGAAAAAGTTAAAGGGACATCACGGAATCGTGATCGATGGCGGCGATAAAGATGATGATGTCGATCTTCGCGGTATGGGCGATCTCGGTGAACGAATGGCCGTCCCGATCGTTGCGATTGTGTTTCTGACCATCTTCGGCGCGCCCGTCATGATCGTCGCCGTCATCATGTATTTCGGCTTTTCGAAGAATCGAATGATGCATCGCACGATTCGAATGATGGCTGAGAAGGGTCAACCGATCCCACCGGCGTTACTCGCTCCGCCGACGCCAGCGATCAGGCAAAGGTCCGACATGCGTCGTGGTGTTGTGCTTTGTATGGTCGGCCTGGGCCTTATGCTCTTCTTCGGAGCGGTTAACGATTGGGATGGCGGCTCGTGGGCGATCGGCGTGATTCCATTCGTCATTGGCCTCGGCTATCTCCTGGTGTGGAAGCTAGAGGGAAAGAAGGACGTTTCGTCGCCGCCACCGCTACCCTAATCTCGCAGCGTGGAGCTAACCGATGCCGGCCTTGTCGCCCGAGTTCTTGTTGATGACGATCAGCACGCTTTTGGCGAGCTGGTTCGTCGTCATCAATCGACCGTGCGAGGTTTGTTGCGCCAACTTACCCGCGGCGATCTCGCACTCGCCGACGATCTGGCCCAGAACGCTTTTGTTCGCGCCTACAAAAACATCCGCGGTTTCCGCGGGGAAGCGAAATTTTCCACGTGGCTTTATCGGATTGCCTATAATTGTTTTCGCGAGGACGCACGGCGCCGGAAGGAACTGGTCGGCATCAATGAGGCGCAATGGCAGGCGGAGCAGGACCCGCAGACGGTCGATCCAGGTCTAAGACATGATCTTTTGCATGCACTTAATTTATTGCCATTGCACGAGCGGTCGGCAGTTTTGCTTTGTTGCCAGAATGGATTGTCCCATGACGAAGCTGCGCGGGTGCTCGACATTCCGCTTGGCACGGTCAAAACAAATGTGTTGCGAGGGCGGGAAAAATTGAAAAAGACTTTGGCTGTCTGGGCACAATAAATGAACGAAGAGATCGAACAAGATTGGTTGGATCGAAAACTCCAGGAAGCTGCGCCCTATATCGAGGATGACGGCTTCACCGCGCGCGTTCTCCAACAATTGCCGGCGCCTCAATCGCGATGGCAATTTCTGCGTCCGCTAATTCTGGTCGGAATGAGCGCGTTGGCGAGCGCGCTGACGTATGTTTTGTCCGATGGCGGCCGTTTTCTGCTAGTCGACATGTTCAAACTGACAACGATTCCGACGTTGTGGGTGGTCGCGTTCGCATTGGCCAGCGGAATGTTAGTAATGGCCGGCGGCATCTTCGCCGCAATGTCTAAGACAAGTCATCTTCAATCTTAGACTCAGCTTAGATTTGCATTGTCGATCTTACGCGTCAGAGTAAGGAATGCTAAGAAATGTCCCGAGCTCGACACTGAGGCAACTTGTTCGCCTGACCGAGCGCAAAGAACGGTTGCTGGCGCAGGTCCAGGAAATTGATCGCGAAATGATTCGCGTCCAGGACAAGTTCGGCATTCCGTCGCGCGACGGAGACCAGCGCGCGACGGTGACGGTTTCGCGCGCGCCGGGCGGCCCGGTTCGCCGACGAAGCAAACGCGGCGCCTTAAAAGAGAAGATCGTCCGGGCGTTGCGCTCGGCTGGAAAAAAAGGGGCGACCGTCGGCGAGCTGTCGAAGAAGTTGAAGGTGCCGAGTGCGAACCTTTATGTCTGGTTCAACGGTACCGGCAGAAGCGTGCCGGGAATCAAAAAGATCGGCGTCGCGAAATATCAGCTTCGATAATTATCAAACTTCGCGTGCTTGTTGGACGTCCTGGCGGATTTGGCGGACTAGCGCGTCCAGATTCTCAAATTTCTTTTCCGGGCGAAGAAATTTCAAGAAACGAACTTCTACATCGTGGCCATAAATGTCGCGGTTGAAATCGAACAAATGAATTTCGAGTACCCGCTCGGATCTTCCACCGCTCACGGTTGGTCGAATGCCAAGGTTGATTACGCCGAGATACAACTCTCCGTCGATCCGCGCTTCGGCAGCATAGACACCGTTCGGCGGGAATTGCTCGCTGTGCGCGCTGAGGTTCGCCGTCGGAAACCCAATCTTTTTTCCAAGATTGTCTCCGTGCGTCACCGTCCCGAGAATCGTGTATTCGCGGCCGAGCATTTCAGCAGCTTTTACCAAATCGCCTCTTTCAATTGCCTGCCGGATTGCCGTGCTGCTCACGACCGCGCCGTTTATTTTGACGGGTCGAATTCCTACGACGTCGAAAGTCATTTTCGAGCCTAGCGTCTTGAGAAGATCGAGATTGCCGCGGCGGTTTTTTCCGAACGACCATTCGTGGCCGACGCAAATTTCGCGGAGCGGTTTGGAATGAGCGACCAATGTCTGGACGAAATCTTCCGGCTCGGTCGCGGCGAACTGTTTGTCGAAAGTGATGATGAGCAAGTGTTCGACGCCGAGGGCGCGGATCAGAGCGATCTTATGTTGGGTGGCGCTGAGCAGGTGCGGCGCGGCCTGCGGCCGCAGAACTTTTTCCGGATGCGGATCGAACGTCACCACGACAGGTGTTCCATTCGAAGCGCGCGCGTGCCCGGCCGAAGTTGAAATCACTGCCTGATGGCCACGGTGCACGCCATCGAAGACGCCGATCGCAAGAAAAAGCGGTCCGGTCAACCGCTCGAGCTCCGGAATCGACCGCAAGATTTCCATTGTCGATCTTCCGCTCAGGCGCCGCGCATGCGCGAGACTTGTGGCAGCGAGAGAATTCGGTTCGCGATCTCCTCGCGGGGCAGCTCTCTGATTTGATCGACCGTGATCGCGTTGGCGACCTCGAATCGGCCGGACTTGGTTCGCCGCAACGATTTTAAATGCGCGCCACAGCCGAGCAGTTCGCCGATATCGTGCGCATAAGTACGAACATAGAAACCTTTGCTGCAGACCACGCTGAAATCGATGTCTGGCAGGCCGATCCGGTCGATGGTGTAGCGATAGACGTGGACAAAGCGCGGCTCGCGCTCCACGACTTTTCCCTGGCGTGCTAATTTGTAGAGCGGCACGCCGCCATGTTTTTTGGCCGAAACCATCGGCGGCATTTGATAAAAATCACCGCGAAATTTCTCAAAAGCCGCGCGAATTTCGGACTCGCTTAACTGAGGCACCGGTTTTGTCTCGACGACTTCCCCTTCTCGATCTTGCGTACTCGTCGCTGTGCCGAGCGTTAGCGAGCCGACGTATTCTTTGTCTTCGCTCATTAACAAATCCTGGACTTTGGTTCCACGACCGATCGTTAGCAGAAGCAGTCCGGTGGCAATCGGATCGAGCGTTCCGCAGTGCCCGATTTTTCTGATTCCGAGTTGGCGACGAGCGAGCGCGACCACGTCGTGCGAAGTCATGCCTTCGGCTTTGTCCACGAGCAGGACGCCGTCAGGAGCTGCGACCGACGACATCACAAACTTCCTCCAGAATTTTCTTTTCGACCTCAGCGAGCGTGCCGCGAACGCGCGCGCCGGCGGCCAGAACGTGTCCGCCGCCGCCAAATTTTTCGCAGATGGCGCACACATTCACTTTTTCGTTTTTTGAACGCATGCTTACGCGCACTTTGCCGTCGGGCAGTTCCTCAAAGAAAACCGCAACGATGACACCGCGGATCGCGCGCAAATGATCGATGAGTCCTTCATTGTCTTCGGGCAGCGCTCCGAGTTTTTTTGCTGTCGCCAGGCTCAAACTAAAACTGGCGACCCGACCGTTCGCCTCGAACCGCATCGTGCCGAGCAGATCGCGCAGAAGTTCAACCCGGCGCCGCGGGTAGTTCTCGTATGTCAATTGGCTGACGCGGCCAACATCGACCCCGGCCTGGACGAGCTCGGCTGCGATCTCAAAAGTTCGCGCGGTTGTGTTTGGGTACTGGAAGGAACCGGTGTCGGTCGAAATGGCGACGTAAAGATTTTGGGCGATCGCGGAATCGAGCGGCAATTTTTCGCTTTTGATTAGCTCGAAAAGAATCTGCCCGGTCGCCGGGGCCTTTGAATCAATATAAGCTAGGTCGCCGTAACCCGGATTGCTCGGGTGATGGTCGATATTGATCCAAAGCTTTGCCGAGCGAATCGCGGGCAGAGTTGTGCCGAGTCGATTCTGAATTGCGGTGTCGAGCGCGATCGCAACATCGACATCTTCCGGTTCAGTCGGTGGTTTCGTGAGCAGATTCGCGTCCGGCAGAAAATTGTACTTCTCGAGCATGCCTTCTTCGTTCCAGATGCGAACGTCTTTGCCGAGTTGTTTGAGGGAAAGACCGAGCGCGAGCTGGCTGCCGAGCGCGTCGCCATCCGGGCGAACATGACCAAGGACCGCAAACCGCACACCTTCGCGCAACGCCCGGCCGATTTGGTCGAACTTGGCCGCGCTCACTCGGGTTTTTCGCTGTCGCCGTCGATTTGTTGCAAAATTTCGACGATCCGCGAGCCGCGCGCAACCGATTCATCGAGATGAAAAAGCAGATGGGGCGTGAATTTCATCGTGACCCGACGCGCGAGCTCGGATTGAAAGGCGGAGCGATGCTCTTCGAGCCTCGTCATTACGTTTTCAGCCTTTTCCGATCCGAGCACGCTGACAAAAACATGCGCGCTTTTCAAATCGGAGCTGACATCAACGTGATTGATAGTGACAAGCGCCCCTTCAAAACTGATTTCCCGCGCGAGGATCCCGCTGAGTTCCCGTTTTACGACTTCGTTGACGCGCAGCATGCGATGTTTCATTTGGCCCTTTCATTCCCTCAGAGTTTTTGGGCCATAGCTTCGAGCTGATAGCATTCGATGATATCGCCCACCTGGTATTCACTAAAATCGCCAAGCTTGATACCGCATTCCAAACCGGAGCGGACTTCTTTCACGTCGTCCTGGAAACGGCGCAGCGTTGAAAGTCCGCCGTCGTAAACCGGCTGACGTTTTCGAATTACCCGCGCGCGACCAGTGCGAGCGATTCGGCCGTCGGTGACCAAACAACCCGCCACGATGCCTTTGCTCAACTCGAATACCTGTTTCACTTCGGCGTGACCGAGAACCGTTTCCCGGAATTCGGGATCGAGTAATCCGGCCATCGCGTCTTTCATCTGATCGAGCAATTCGTAGATGATGCTGTAGAGTTTGATCTGGACGCCTTCGCTTTTCGCGGCCGAAACTGCCATGTTTTCAACTTTAGTGTTAAATCCGACCACGACGGCGTTGGACGCGCTCGCCAGCAAAATATCCGACTCCGAAATCGGCCCGACGCCGGCGTGAATCATTTCAAGATCGACTTTCTTGCTCTCGATTTGTTTCAACGCAGCGGTCAACGCTTCAACCGATCCCTGCGTGTCGCATTTCAAAACAAGGCGGAGAATTTTTTTGCCGGCGGCTGATTCGAGAAGAGTTTCGAGTGTCGCGCGTTGAGGAACGGTAAGTTTTTCCGTGCGTTTCGCCTGCAAGCGTTCGTCGCTTAAAGTTTTTGCCGCGCGCTCCGATTCCATTACCAGAAATTCATCTCCCGCGTTCGGCAATCCGGTAAATCCAAGCACTTTCACAGGCGTGGATGGATCCGCTGCTTTCAAAGGCTTGCCTCGGTCGTCGATGAGCGATTTCACTTTGCCCGAATACTCGCCGCAGATGAATGGCTCACCTACTTTGAGCGTCCCCATTTGCACAATCACGGTGGCAGTCGGTCCGCGTCCCGGTTCCACTTGCGCTTCAATGACGGTGCCGCGCGGTGTCGCGGTCGGGGATGCTTTCAGATCCATCACCTCCGCCTGCAACAGCATCATCTCGAGCAGGTGATCGATCCCGGTGCCGCGGGTTGCTGAAACTTCGCAGACAATGGTCTTGCCGCCCCAATCTTCCGGGGTCAGGTCGCGCTCTTGGAGCTGTTTTTTCACTCTATCAATGTTGGCCGACGGCAAATCGACTTTATTGATTGCCACCATGATCTCGACGCGCGGCGCGGCCTTGGCGTGATTGATTGCCTCGATCGTTTGCGGCATGATGCCGTCGTCCGCCGCGATGACCAGCACGACAATGTCGGTGACATTCGCGCCGCGCGCACGCATTGCGGTGAAAGCCGCGTGACCCGGAGTGTCGATGAACGTGATCTTGTGTCCTTTGTGATCGACCGTGTAAGCGCCGACGTGTTGAGTAATGCCGCCGGGTTCGCCCGCCGCCACGCGCGTTTTTCGGATCGCATCCATCAACGACGTTTTGCCGTGATCAACGTGACCCATGAAAGTGATGATCGGCGCGCGGGGTTTGAGTTCCTCCGCTTTCTCGATGACCGGCGGCGGCGGCGCGACGACGACTTGTTCGACTTTGTGCACACCGGCGCCTTTTTCGCGGCGATCTTTTTCGAGAACGAAACCGTGGCTCTCAGCGATTTTCGACGCGACGTCGGGCTCGATCGTCTGATTGATGTTCGCGAAAATATTGAAGTTCATCAGCTCGGCGATGAGCTGGTGCGGTTTCAAACCGAGCTCGACCGCAAGCTGCTTCACGATAATCGGTGGCTTGATGTGAATGACATTTTGCGCGGGAGCTTCCGCAGACGTTTCAGGCTCAGCGACCGCTCCATCAGTTGTCGGAGGCGGAGGTTGCGCAGGCGCCTCCTTTTTTGGCGGCGGCGCGGCCGGCGCTTCCAACGAGGCGCGAATTCGCGAGATCGGCGGGAGAACCGTAGTTTTCTTTTTTATCTCGCCATCATCCGCTTTTTTCTGCGGGTGCTTTTTGTCAATTAACGAGACGCTTTCGACGGTCGGACGATGACCCGTGCCTGGTTTCGCGTGAGGCCTTTCTTCCGCGGCGTGATGAGCTGGCGCTTTTGGATGTGCCGCGGGATGGTCGCTCTTTGAGACCTCTATTTTCTTTTTTGGAGCCTTCGCCCTGTCCAAGGCAGGCTTATGCGTGGCAACTGGTTTGTGGGCGGTAGATTTCTTTGCCGCCGTTTTTGCTTTTGTCTTGGTTGCCATTTTAAAAATTCACTCATGGCTCAAGCCCCTTGAGCTGAGCCCGCTTCTTGCGTTACATCTTGTTTGTGGACGGCGTCGTGAATTTCACGCGCCTTTGTTTCGTCCACCCCGAGGATGTCTACCAAATCTTGAACATCGGCCGCGTGCAAGCCTTCCAGGTTCGTGAAACCAGATTTCACCAAACTCACCGCTTGTTCTTCCGTGATCGGCAATGCACCAGCGAGCGTCTGAGCCGCTTGCGCAACTTTTTGCTCCACCGCGGTTGTGGCCGACGTGTCTTTGTCGATGTTAATTTCCCAACCGGTAAGTCGCGAAGTCAGACGCGCATTCTGTCCCTTTTTCCCGATCGCGAGTGAAAGCTGATCTTCATCGACCGAAATTTGCGCACTTTTCTTTTCCGGATCGAACGTGAGATTTTTCACCTTCGCCGGCTTGAGCGCTTCGAGAACGAACTCCTTCGGATCAGAACTCCAACGGATGATGTCGACTTTTTCGTTGTTGAGCTCGCGGACAATGTTTTTCACGCGCGATCCGCGCATGCCGACGCACGCGCCGACCGGATCGACCTTGTCATTCGCGCTCCAAACCGCGATTTTCGTCCGGTAACCGGCTTCACGCGCGATGCCTCGAATTTCAACGGTGCCATCGGCGATTTCGCTTACTTCCAATTCAAAAAGGCGGCGGACAAAATTCGGGTGACTGCGCGAGACGATGATCTCCGGACCGCGTAATCCGTTTTCAACCGCGACCACATAAGCGCGGAGGCGATCGCCGACATTGTAATCTTCCACCACCACGCGTTCGCGCTGCGGCATAACGGCCTCAAATTTTCCAAGATCGAGAATCACGTCCGAGCGATCAAAGCGTCGCACCGTGCCGCTAACGATCTCGCCGGCGCGGTCCTTGAACTCCTCGTAAATCATTTCTTTCTCGACCTGCCGGATCCGTTGCATCATCGCTTGCTTGGCGGTTTGCGCGGCGATGCGTCCAAAATTTCGCGGGGTCACTTCCATCTCGACGATGTCGCCAACCTTCGCGTCCGGTTTGATCCTGCGCGCTTTGGCGAGCGCGATCTCGTCCTGCGGATTTGTCACGTCGTCGACCACCACAAGATTAGCCAGCGCACGAATATCACCGGTCCGCGGGTCGATGTCGATCCTGAGATCGCGGGCGGCGCCGACGCTTTTCTTCGATGCGGAAAGCAGGGCCGTGGAAACCGCTTCGAGTAGGATTTCGCGTTTGATCCCGCGCTCCCGCTCGAGGTAATCCAGCATGGCAATGAATTCAGCGTTCATAAAGCATCCAGTCCGCAGACCAAAAGGAGTGGGACATCCTTTCCCACTCCAACCGGCGCGGACTAGACGCTGAACTTACCCTTGTCGAGAGAGAGCGTCAAGCTGCGGGGTTGAACGACACTCGCGGAACGTCCAACATCTCACCGTCAATGACCTCGCGCACCGGTAGCCTCATCATTGTGGTTCTCGTTTGGGCCGCGCTCTATCTCCCGGCTCTCGGCTCTCTCGCGATCAAAGGCGAAGAAGGTCGACGAATTTTGCCCGGAATCTCGATGCTCGAAACCGATAACTATCTGGTGCCGCAGGTCGGTGGTGAAACTTACTTTCGAAAACCGCCGCTAATTAACTGGCTGGTGGCCGCGTCTTTCAAAATTTTTGGACGACAGAACGAGTGGACCGCGCGCATGCCGTCCGTGATTTCTGTTCTTTTCGTCGCGATCGCCTTTGTGACCGTGGCCCGCCCGAGTCTCGGTCCGCGTGGATCGACAATCGCCGCGCTGATCTGGCTGATCAACGCAGGAATCATCGAAAAAGGGCGGCTCATCGAAATTGAAGCGCTTTATGTTTCGCTCTCCGCGCTCGCAATTACTTTTTGGTTGAGTTTCTGGCAACAGAAAAAGTCTGCGTGGCTGATTTGGACAGTGCCATTTGTTTTTCTCGGACTGGGCTGGCTGGCGAAAGGGCCACTCCATCTTTTGTTTTTTTACGGCGTTGTGATCGCGGTGGTTTGGAAAGAGCGAAGATGGCGAGCGCTGTTCCATCCCGCGCATTTCGTTGGCATTCTTATCATGCTTGGAATTTTTGCCGCTTGGGCAATCCCATTTTTGGAAGCCGCCGGGCATGCGACGGCTACCACGAAATGGTCGCAGCAATTCACTGGCCGGCTCCGCGGCACCGATTTCGAATTGGGCCGTTGGATTTTCAATATTCCGCACGGCGTTCTTTATCTTTTGCCGTGGGTGATTTTTCTGCCGCTGGTGCGATCCGAAAATTTTGCGGCGGAGAAGGATCGACAATTTGCAAAAGCGCTGGTTTGGGGCGCCGTCGTCCCATTCGTGATTGTCGATCTGGTGCCGGGAGCGATTCCGCGCTACGCAATGCCGGCGCTGGTGCCCGCGTGTTGGCTACTCGCTATGACTTTTTGCGAAGAAAATCTGCGATGGCCCCGATGGTTTGGCGGCAAATCGTTTTCTTTTGAGGCGCGTCGTCGCACCATTATCGGCATTGTCATTTTGGCCTGCGTTTCAATGTGGACTTACGCGATCGCGATCGTTCCAAAGCTGGACCGGCGGCAGCGGATCAAACGCCTTGCCGCCCAGATTGAGTCAGCGATTCCGCAAAATGAGACGGTTTACGCGATCGATCCGAATTATCAGCCGATCTTTTTTTACATGCGCTCGAAACTGGTTTACGCGAGCGAGATCGAGGAAGTGCCAATCGACGCGCGCTATCTGCTGGTGCGCCCGGAACGGGAACAGGAGGTACTGGAAAGCAATCAATGGGCCCCGCGCCGGCCCCATCGCATCATGCGGTCGACCGATTACCGGAAAGAATCGATTTTACTGCTCAAGATCGACTAAGGCGGTGGCATTGACACTGCTCTAGATTTGGAATTAGTTAGCAAGCTAACGATTTTCGATCCGTGAAAACCAACGATGTCGATCTTTTTGGCCCGCTCCTCCACGGCACGGCCCGGGCTTGGCGGCTAAAATTGGACGAGCGCTTGAAGCCGATGGGGCTGAGTCAGGCGAAATGGCGCACCTTGATGCATTTATCGGTTGCGCCAGGGCCGATGACCCAGGCCGAGATCGCCTCGCATCTCGGCATAGAAGAACCGACATTGGTCACGCTTTTGCATCGACTGGAAGGCGAGCGCTGGGTGGCGCGCAAAAACGCGTCGCACGACCGTCGTTGCAAGACGGTGCATTTGGCCCCCCGCGCTCAACGTGTGATTGAACAAATCAAGAAGGCGGCGTTCCAACTTCGACGCGAATTGCTTGATGATATTCCGGCATCGGAACTGCGCACTTGCATCCGGGTGTTGGATCGAATCCGGCAGACGGCGGAGAAGGGGAATGGGAGCGCAAAACACAACGGCGCGCGAAGAGCGCGAGTTGGAAAGAACGGCCAAAACTAAGATGGGTATTCGATTAGGATCAGGGAATGGAGCGTCCACGGAGGTTCACGAGACGAGGAGAGTGAAAACGACCGGCGACAGAAAACAGCGAATCCCGCGTTGGGGCATTTTCCTCTTCGTCATTCTCGCGGCGTTCGCGGTTGCGCGCACGTTGCAGCGAGGAGTGGCGACGGCGAAAACGAACCAGCCACCGGTTCGACCCGTGCTGGTGGCGAAAGTGATCAGCAAAGATGTGCCGCTTTATCTCGACGAGATCGGCACTTGCGCCGCATATGAGACCGTTCAAGTTCAGGCCCAGGTCAGCGGACAAATTATTGCGCGCCATTTTCACGATGGGGCCGATGTAAAGAAAGGGGATCTGCTTTTCACGATCGATCCGCGCCCTTATCAAGCGGCTCTCGAGCAAGCCCAAGCGCAAGCGACGTTGGATCAGATCACGATGAAGCGGCAGCAGGAACTGCGCGCCCGCAATGTAATTTCACCGCAAGACCTCGACACGGCTCAGGCCAACGCGCACAAGTCCGAAGCGGCAGTGGCGGCTGCTCAGGTGAATGTGGATTTTTGCTACATAAAATCGCCGATCAACGGCCGGGCTGGACTGCGACTTGTCGATGTGGGCAACATAGTTTCGGGCAACACGGGCAGCGGCGCCGTATTGCTTACAATTCAGGGTCTCGATCCGATTTACACCGACTTCACCGTTGCCGAGACCGATTTGGCCTTAGTACGGAAGTATCTGGGCGGCCCGAACGTGAAAGTGCAAACGTATTCGCCGGACGATAAAATTCCGCCGCGCGTCGGCGATTTGTATTTCATCGACACCGCGGTCCAGCCCGGTTCAGGAACCGTGAAAGCGCGCGGAGTGACGTCAAATCCGGACCACGCGCTTTGGCCGTCGGAATTTGTGCGTGTTCGTTTCATTCTCGACACGATTAAAGATGCGCGGCTGGTTCCATCACAAGCGGTGCAGATTAGCCAAAGTGGACCGTTTATATTTGTGTTGAAGCCGGACAACACGGTCGATCTTCGACCCGTTAAACCCGGTCAGCGGCAAGATGGCGATCTGATGGTTGTGGAAAGTGGTATTCAGCCCGACGAAACAGTCATAGTGACCGGGCAACTCGCGCTTGCTCCGGGAACGAAGGTCGAACCCAAACCTTATAACGCTCCAAAGGCAGCGAGCGATCAAGCCGCCGCCAGCAAAAGCGCGATGTAACGCTATGGAGCGCTCAGATGAACAAGACGGCGCGTCGGATGGCGAACATCCCGCAGACGGGAGACAAGATAGACATCACGTAAGATCGACATCGGCAGCGTCGAAAGAAGCCAAATTAGTTCCGGTTAAAGGCACCGGACTTTCCGGCCCATTCATCCGCCGACCGGTGATGACCGTCTTGCTGACGTTGTCAGTGATCGTCGCAGGAATTGTGACCTACAATAAACTGGCGGTAAACGATCTGCCGGCGGTCGATTATCCGATCATTCAAGTCACCTGCGCTTATCCGGGTGCGGATCCGGTGACGATGGCGAACAACATCGCTACGCCGCTCGAAAAACAATTCCTCCAAATCCCCGGGCTGGACATCATCACCAGCCAAAGCACGCAGGGCAACACGTCACTGACTCTTCAATTTGTTCTGAGCAAGAGCATCACCGACGCGGCGACCGATGTGCAGGCCGCCATCCAGCGCGCGACCGGGAAATTGCCGGTTGATTTACCGAGTCCGCCAACATTTACCAAAACGAACCCGAACGATCAGGCGGTTTACCTGTTAGGTTTGATGTCCGACACGTTGACCGACGGCGATTTATACAAGTACGCGTCGACGGCGGTGGCGCAGCGCATCTCGATTCTTCCCGGCGTCTCGCAAGTGAACATTTACGGCGTGCAAGGTGCGATTCGGATCAAAGCCGATCCGGCAGGGCTGGCTGCGCGCGGGCTGACGATGGATGACGTCGCGAACGCGGTCAAAGCGGGAACAGTTTATTCCGGCGCTGGACAATTCGACGGGGCCCATCGCAGTTACGTTTTGCAACCGAATGGTCAGATCGATCAGGCCGAAGGTTATCGCAATCTCATTGTCGCGCGGAACAAGGATCGTTCGCCGGTTTATTTGCGCGACATCGCGGAAGTTATACAAGGTGTGCAGGACGAGCGCACGTCGCGCTTCTTTTGGGTGCGCGGATTAAATCCACCGGGCTCAATCGTGGTGCTGGCGGTTTCGCGGCAGGCGGGGGCGAATGCGGTCGAAGTAGCGAATTCGGTCAAAGCGCTTTTCCCCGAGCTGCGGGCGAGTTTGCCGGGATCGATCACGTTTACGCCGGTGTTCGACCGCTCCCAGACCATCGTCAATTCTGTCCACGATGTGCGCGCCACACTCCTGATCGCCTTCGTGCTGGTGGTGATGGTGATTTACGTTTTTCTCGGCCGAGCCGCCGACACTCTGATTCCCGCGGTCGCGCTACCGCTTTCTCTACTGCTCACGTTCGCGGTCATGAGCATGCTTGGGTTCTCGATCAACAATTTGACGTTAATGGCGCTGACTCTCGCCATCGGGTTCCTGGTCGATGATGCAATTGTTTTTTTGGAAAACGTGATTCGTCGAGCCGAGCACGGCGAATCAATTCTGAAAGCTGCTTATAATACCGCCGGCGAAATTTCGTTCACGATCCTGTCGATGACGCTTTCGCTGGCCGCCGTTTTCATTCCGTTGGTTTTCTTGCCCGGATTACTCGGACGCATCTTCCAGGAATTTTCCATCACCATTATCGTGGCGATTCTCGCGTCAGGTCTTGTTTCCCTGACGCTGACTCCGTTGATGTGTGCGCGCATCCTTGGCGAACGCCGGGCCGGCCATAAACGCACACGGATGGAAAAGTGGACCGGCAATTTCATTCAACGTGTCATCGGCGCCTACAGCCGTGCTCTTGATAGGTTTCTCGACCGCGCGTGGCTGACCATTCCTATCCTGCTTGGTTGCATTCTCGGCCTCTGGTTTTTCTTTACCCATTTGCCGTTCACGCTGCTTCCGCCGGGAGACAGCGGTTTTGCCCGCGGCGTTTTTATAGCCCAGGAAGGGTCCTCGCCCGAGCAAATGCGCGCTTTCCAAAAAGTGGTGAATCAGAAAATCGAGGCGGAGCCGAGTGTCGACAAATTTTTCACGATCGCCGGTTCCCTATCGCGAAGCTCGTCGTCGCAAGCGATCATCTTTTGCATTTTTAAACCACGCGCGCAGCGAGATCCGATTGAGCAATGTCTTTTGCGATTACAAAAATCGATCAATACAATTCCAGGTCTGAACGCGATCATAACGCCGAGTCCGGTGCTGCAGATCAACGTTGGGGCAACCAACCAGACACAGGGCCAGTACGCTTACACGGTTAGCGGCATCGTTCCGCAAGATGTTTACGGTGCGGCCAATGAATTGATGACGAAGCTGCGCGGTTTCAAAGGATTCGCGTCGCTCCGTTCCGATTATTACAACAACACGCCGAACCTGACGATCAACATCGATCGCGAACGCGCCGCCACTTACGGCGTTTCGACTTCCGCGATCCAGAGTTTGTTGAAGAACGCCTACTCGCAGAACTACGTCTATTTAATCAAAGAGCCGGACGATCAATATCAGGTCATTCTCGAAGTCAAAGATAATGAGCGCGCGCAGCCGAAAGATCTCGACAATCTATATGTGCGCAGCAATACCGGCAGCCCGACTAACCAAAGCGGCGGCGGCACTGGGATCGGCGCTATCACAACCACAACCGGAATTAGCACAGACCTTGTCCCGCTGCGTGCAGTGACATCGACAAATCTGGTTGTGGGTCCGCAGGCGGTGAACCACTTCAATCAGTTCACCAGTGTGACGATTAATTTTAATTTGTTGCCGGATGTGGCGATTGGCGACGCCACCAAATTCATCGAAGACTCGTTTACGCAAGTGCATCAGCAATTTCCTGGCGTTCAGTCTACATTTCAGGGCGAAGCTCTTGTCTTTCGCCAGCTCTTCCAAGCTTTGCCGCTGCTTTTGATCGCCGCTATTTTCGTCATGTATGTGATCCTGGGAATTCTTTATGAAAGCTATGTCCATCCGATCACGGTTCTGTTTCCGGCGATTGTGCCCGCTGTGGTCGGGGGCTTGTTCACGCTTTGGATTTTTGGATCCACATTGTCGCTTTACAGCGTGATCGGGCTTTTCCTTTTGCTCGGTATTGTGAAAAAGAACGGGATCATGGTCGTCGATTTCGCTTTGCAACGAATTGATGAGGGTTGGGACCTGCGCTCGGCAATTCACGAAGCCAGCGTCGAACGTTTCCGTCCAATCATGATGACAACGCTGGCTGCGTTGATGGGCGCGATCCCACTCGCCCTTGGTTTTGGACAGGATGCTTCCTCGCGGCGCCCGCTCGGACTGGTGATTGTTGGCGGCCTGATTTTTTCCCAGCTGATTACATTATTTGTCACGCCGGTGATTTATCTCTGGCTGGAATGGTTTCAGGAGCACGTCCTCGACAAAGTGCCATTCCTGCGAAGCGCTCATACTCATCACGAAGGTGAGGCTGTTGGGCCAGGCGAAGGTCAATTTGAGACCGAGCCAGCTGCTGCGCGTTAAAACTTGCCGGCGAGCTGCTACCAGGCCGTGTCTCGTGAGCAGTCTGCTATCTCCAAACGCGCATCAGCTTCGGAGGATTACTCCTCGCGGTCCTTCGGTTCCAGATCAGCCACAATTTTCTCGAAACGAGGTTCACCGCGCAGCAGATCCCAGTAGGGATGCAGCTTCAAGTTGCCATAGCTCAGAGTACTTGGGATTTGCAGCGTCGCGGTGATCTGCTTAATGGCAAGGTCCTTCTCGCCGCACCAGGCGTAAATAACACCCAAATATTTCATCACTTCTGCGCCGTCGATGGAATCTTTGGTAATGGGCAATAGCTCGACAGCGTGGAGACCTTCGCGAATTGCTTCTTCTTTGCGGCCGAGTCCGGCATCAATCAGCCCCAGCACGGTAAAACTAGGACCGTAGTCGGATTGCTCGCGGACCGTTTTTTCGACTTCCGCGCGGGCGGCAAGGAAAGCGGCTTGCGCAGTGGCCGTGTCGCCCCGAACGCGCGCGGCCAATCCTTCGCACCACGAGCGTGGAAAATTCACATCCACCGACGTGCCGCCTGCTGGTATCGCAGCCAGAGCTTGGGCGACTGCCACGGGATCGCGCTCGCAAAGCGCGACATAAAACCATTCGGCCGCCAGGTCCGGCGCTTTGGCTGGGTCTTCGGCCAAAGTTTTTCTGACGACTTCATCCAGCGGCCGCGGGTCGGCTTTCCATTCAAGATCAACAAGCGCGCGGGTGACGCGAGTATCGACATCACGGGGAATCAACTTAAGCGCACGATCCAGCGCGGCAGCCATCGCTGCGAACTGCCGGAATTCCTGATAACTGAGCGCGATCTGCTGAAGCATGAAAAAATTGCGCGGATCGAGTTCAAGAGCTTTCTGCAAACTCCGGGCGGATTCGTTCCACAGTCCCTGGCGGCGATCGATGTAGCCCGTTAACTCGAAGATTTGGGAGTTGTTGGGCAAGGCCCGCTCCGCGAGTCCCAGTTCGGTGCGTGCATGATCGTAATCGAGATAGCAACGGTAGAAAAAGTTCGCGCGCGCGAGATGGGTCTCGCCCGCATCAGGTCTCAGGCGAACGACAGCTTTCAGCGCCGCCTCCGCCAGTGCAAGGCGCTCAGGCGTGTGATCAAGACCAAAGAAATAGAGATAGTCATGCGTTACAGACAATTCGCAGTAGGCGAGATAAAAGTCCGGGTCCCGTGCGATGGCTTGGTCGAGCAACTGAATGGCTTCGCGCAAGCGGTCGTTGATCTGCGGGTTGAGAGCAATGGTTGCGATGAGCGCCTCCGCCCGAACGTATAGTCCGTAGGCCGCGAGATCCTTGGTGGGGCGTTCTGCGATAGCAACCTTCTCTTTTTCTGAAACATTCGCTCGCAGCTGCGTGATGGTTCGCTGAACGATTTCGCTCTGAATTGCGAACACTTCGCTCAAATCGCGCTCGTAGCTTTCCGCCCACAAACGATTCTGTGTGCGAGCATCAGTTAATTGAGCAGTGATGTGGGCCTTGCCATGGTCCTGGCGGACAGTTCCCTCCAAGACATACGCGACCCCGAGCGTTTCGGCGATTTCGTGTAGGTTGCGCGCAGCACCAGCGGCGTAACTGTTGACGGAAGTGCGGCTGATCACCTTGAGGTCGGCGACTTTGGACAGCGCGCTGAGAATGTCGCCCTGCACACCGTCGGCTAGAAATGCGTTTTCGTTGTCCTCGCTAAGGTTCTCAAATGGCAGTACCGCAACGCTCTTTTCCGGGAGCAAAGCAGCACTGCTGTGTTCCGTCGAAGTTGAGGAAGTGATTAGCTCAGGTGCCAATTGACGGGACAAACTCCAAAACCCAAGGCCCAAGACGATCGCCAGGGCAACCAGTAAAGCGGCGGTGAAGATTCGATTATTTTTGCGTTCGGGTTCCGAATAGGCGTTCACGCTTTGAAGCTGTTTGGACGTTTCGCGCCTGACGGGTGGCGGGTTTGCTGGGTTCTCAGTCTGCGGTGGAGAAAGATTCATGAAGTGATCTACGCGTATGTTTTTTGGATTCTGCGAACTCGGTGTCCGTGGGTATTGGACCCCGGCCTTCTCCTAAGCAGAATACATTCCATCGCGGCGGCGGCCGGGCAGCTTTAGCCAAGCAATTGCTGGTTTCAAGAAAGGCATTAACCCGCATCGGAATTCTTTCCGCTGGGCTCGAAAGTAGCTTTACAGCGCTCGAAATCGGTAATTCGCTCCATGCGAACCCTGCGCGATCGACCTATCCGGCAAAAAATCACGTTGGTGATCATGATGATCGCCAGCGCGGTGCTTCTCCTCGCGTTTGCAGCCTTGTTCTGCTTTCAAGCGTACACCTTAAAACAGCACTCGGCACACGAACTGGCGGTTGTAGGCGAGATTACAACCCACAACTGTGCGGCAGCAGTCATGTTTAAGGATGAGGATGCTGCCGCCCAAATACTTGGCGGACTTAGAACAATGCCGCAGATCGTTAGTGCGCGGCTTGAGCTCGCGAACCGGCAGCGGCTCGCTTTTTTTGGAACACCACGGGACGAAACCCAAATCAAAGAGGCGCGATTAGAATCGGGGTTCCGGATCGAAGGCGACCGCATCCTCTTGGCGCAGCCAGTGATGCTCAGCGGTGCGCGCGAAGGGACTCTCTACCTTTTGGCCGATCTGCACGCGACGACATCGCAGCTTCTGAAACTATACGGCGGGATCTTTGCTCTGGTGCTCGTGGCGTCCCTGCTTGTTGCGTTTATTCTCTCAAACCAGTTCCTGCATATCGTTACCACTCCCATTCTTCGACTCGCTGGCACCGCGCGGACCATCGCCGATCACAACGACTACTCCGTGCGCGCAACAAAGGTGTGCGGCGATGAGGTCGGAGTATTGACCGACGCATTCAACCAAATGCTGGCCCAGATCCAATCGCAAGACACCGCCTTGCGGGAAAATGAGAACAAACTCGCGCAAGCCCAGGCCATCGCGCACCTCGGCTACTGGGAACGCGACCTGGATACCGATCGCATCATGTGGTCCAACGAAACCTACCGCGTCTTCGGGCTGTCGCCTGAGGAAAACGTCAACAGCTTTGCCCGTTTTCAGGAACTGGTCTACCCCGAAGACCGGCAGGTAGTGATGCAAGCAATAGCGGCGGCGCTCCGGGGGGGCCCGCGCTACGAAATGGAATATCGCGTGATCTGGCCCAGCGGCGAAGTACGGTTTGTCCACACCCAAGGCGACGTGATTTTGGACGAGGCCGGTCGGCCGCGCCGTATGTTCGGGACCGTGCAGGACGTTACCGAGCGGAAGCTGGCGGAAGATGCCGCACACGAAACGAACCTTGCCCTCGGCAATGCGATGCCTGGCATCTCGACTCTGAACTCGGAGGGCCGCTACGTGCGCGTCAACGAAGCCTACGCACAGATGCTGGGCTATTTGTCTAACGAGCTGGTTGGGATGGAGTGGACACCGACAGTCGCTTCTGAAGACAGGAAGCGCGGACTGGAGACCTATCAGCGGATGTTATCGGAAGGCAAAGCCGAATTTGAAGCGCGAGCGGTGCGAAAGGATGGCTCGACGTTTTACAAACACGTTCTCATGGTCAAACGGACCGATCCGGCCGGGAAAGTTCTCGGCCACTACTGTTTCATGCGCGACATCACCGAGCGCAAGCAAGCGGAAGAAGCGCTGCGAGAGGCAGAACAGAAATATCGCTCTATTTTTGAGAACGCCATCGAGGGCATTTTTCAAACTACCCCGGAGGGAAAATACATCAGCGTAAATCCGGCGCTGGCCCGAATGTATGGCTATGTTTCACCCGAAGAGCTGGTGGCAAACGTGAGCGACATCGGCCGCTCCATCTATGTCGATCCTGCGCGGCGCAATCAGTTCAAACAGTTGATCGAAACACAGGGATTCGTGGAGCTGTTCGAGTACGAGGTCTATCGCAAAGATCGCAGCAAAATTTGGCTTTGCGAAAATGCTCGTGTCGTGCGCGCCGCAAACGGTGCGGTATTGTATTACGAGGGCACCGTCGAAGACATCACCGAGCGCAAGCGCGTAGACGAAGTAGAGCGGGCCAGCAAAGCCAAAAGCGAATTTCTCTCCCGGATGAGTCACGAATTGCGCACCCCGCTCAATGCCATTCTCGGATTCGGTCAGCTCTTGGAAAGACAAAAGCCGACCGAAGTGCAGCGCAAACGCATCGGCTACATTTTGAGCGCCGGTAAACATCTTCTCGATCTCATCAACGAGGTGCTCGACATCAGCCGGATCGAAGCGGGAAGGATGCAATTGTCGCTCGAACCGGTTTGTGTTGCGGACGCCTTGGAAGAAACCCTGGATTTAATGCGCCCGCTCGCCACTGAGCGCTCCATCCAATTGTCGGCGTCGGTCGACATTGATGCCGGCGTTCACGTCCTCGCCGATCGGCAGCGCTTCAAACAAGTGCTTCTAAATTTACTAAACAACGCGGTGAAATACACGCCCTTCTTTGGCGGGGTTACCGTTTCTTACGACATAACTGACAATGAGAAGGTGCGCGTTCGTGTTATCGACACTGGTCCTGGAATTCCCTCCGAAAAAGTGGCTCGCTTGTTCACGCCGTTCGAACGCTTGGGCGCGGAGCTATCCGCTATTGAGGGAACAGGTCTTGGGTTGGCGCTTTCGCAGCGCTTGATGCAGGCTATGTCCGGTTCGATTGGAGTGGAGAGTGCTGTTGGAGAGGGGAGCGTATTTTGGATTGAACTTCCTCGGACAAAGTCGCCTTTGGAACAGCTTCCAGTTCTTAAGGAAAACAGTGGCGCACGGCAATCAAACTCGGAGCCGGTCCGGCGAAGTGTTCTCTACATTGAAGATAATCTTTCCAATTTGGCCTTGATCGAACAAATGCTCGCCGAATGCCCCGGAACGGCGTTGCTCACCACCATGCTGGGAAAGGTCGGACTTGATTTGGCTCGCCAGCATTCGCCTGACCTCATTCTACTCGATCTTCACCTTCCCGACTTGCCAGGATGGGAAGTTCTCGCGCAGCTCAAAGCCGACGCCAAAACGCACCACATTCCAGTCGTTGTCATTAGTGCTGACGCAACCAAGCGACAGATCAATCGCTTAATGTCCGCCGGCGCCAGTCATTACCTGACCAAACCGCTCGATGTGACACAATTCTTCCGGGTGCTGGATCAAACCGCTGTTGCAACCAATGGAGTAAGCAAACCTTCGCCTTCGGCGTCTGACTTGCCCGCGATCGATTCCATCGTATGAGCAGATCAGCACCCTGGGCCGACGACTCGGCGCAACTCGGCAAAATGAAAATCGCCATCATCGATGACGAACCGGTAAACGTTGCTCTGCTAGAGGAAATTCTGGTTGAAAATGAGTACACTCGCTTCGAATCGGTCGTTGATTCCAAGCTCGCCCTTGAGGCGTGTAAAGACTTCCAGCCCGATCTCGTCCTGCTCGATCTCATGATGCCGCCCCCGGATGGCTTCGCTATTCTTGAATCGCTTCGCTCGGAGGATGACGAAAGTTTTTTGCCGATTGTGGTCCTTACTGCGGACACGAACGAGGAAACGAAACGGCGCGCCCTCGCGGCCGGGGCCACTGATTTTCTGCTCAAGCCATTCGATCACGTCGAAGTTGCGCTGCGAATTCGTAATTTACTTAAGAGCCGCCGTGCCCATTTACTTCTCGATAATCAACGCGCCGCGCTCGAAGACGCCGTCCGCGAGCGGACCGCCGAATTGCGCGCGACCATCGCGGAATTGCAAAAGACTAACGAGCTCCTTTCTCATAGCGTCTAGCGCCGACGCGATTTAAGGGAACGCTGGCGGATTGCCATTCATCTGATGCCGGTTAATAGGTCGGCATGCGTGCGATGCTTTTGGAAAAAGAGAAGAAGCCGCTCCGGTTGCGCGATGTCCCGAAACCAAAACCGGGCAAGGGACAACTTGTCGTGCGCGTCAACACCTGTGCTATTTGCCGCACCGATCTTCACATTGTCGATGGCGAACTCCCCGATCCGAAGCTACCGTTAATTCTTGGTCACCAAATTGTCGGTCGCGTCGAAGAAAGCGGCGAAGCCGTTGAGGAATTTTCGGTCGGGGATCGAGTCGGTATTCCGTGGCTGGGCTGGACCGATGGCGATTGCGGTTATTGTCGATCTAATCGCGAAAACCTTTGCAACCGCGGGAAGTTTACCGGTTACACCATCGACGGCGGCTACGCTGAGTTCACTGTCGCCGACGCGCGATACTGTTTTCGCCTGCCTAACGACTACAGCGATGTCGATGTTGCGCCGCTGCTTTGCGCGGGAATGCTCGGTTACCGCGCGTATCGTAAAACCGGTGATGCGCGCCGCCTCGGCATTTATGGTTTCGGCAACGCCGCGCACCTGATCGCGCAAGTCGCCATTTTTCAGCAAAAAGAAATCTACGCTTTCACGCGGCCGGGGGACGAACCTGGCCAGGAGTCCGCGCAATCATTAGGCGCGGTTTGGGCCGGCGGTTCCGATGAAATGCCGCCGGAAAAACTTGATGCCGCAATTATTTTTGCACCTGTCGGTTCGCTTATTCCCATTGCACTGCGCGCTCTCGCAAAAGGCGGCCTTGTGGTTTGCGGCGGCATTCACATGAGCGATATCCCTTCGTTTCCCTATGTCGATCTTTGGGAGGAGCGGTCGATTACCTCGGTCGCAAATCTCACTCGTCGTGACGGCGAAGAGTTTCTTAAAATCGCACCGCGCGTGCCGGTGAGAGCAAAGGTCGAAATCTTCCCGCTTGAGGAAGCAAACATTGCTCTTGAAAAATTCCGCGTCGGGAAACTCGACGGCAACGCCGTGCTGAAAATTTCTTCGCCCTAAAGCCCTAACATCGCTGCAGCGTTGGTTAGTTAGTGTTATTCGACAGTTATTACTACTTTTCCTCGGGCATGGCCTTCTTCCAGATATGCAATAGCAGCAGGGACCTCACTCAGCTTGTAAGTCCTATCGAGAACCGGCTTGAGTTTTCCGGACTGCATCATGTCGGCGAGGACGGTTAGGTCGTTGTGGTTTGCGTCCGCCATCATCATGCCCATTTTCTGGCTCATGAATGGTGACAAGAGCATCGTCTTAATCACACGGCCGAACGGACCGACCCATCGGCTGTCGTTCGGTCCTCCGCCTCCGATCAGGACGTATTTCCCGTTGGGGTTGAGGATTCGCCTGCATTCTGACAGCGAATGGTTTGGAACATTGTCGAGAATTACATCATAATGTTGCTCGCCTTTGGCGAAATCTTCTTTCGTGTAGTCAATCACATGATCTGCTCCGAGTGATCGGACAAGATCGACATTACGCGTGCTGCAAACACCGGTCACATCCGCGCCGAATGATTTCGCGATCTGCACAGCGAACGTCCCAACACCTCCGGACGCGCCGTTAATCAAGACCTTCTGCCCCGGCTGAACTTTTCCTTTGTCGCGAAGACCCTGCAACGCGGTGATGCCCGCTATATTGACAGAAGCTGCTTCTTCAAAAGTGATGTTAGCAGGTTTCAGAGCGACTGCCCCGTCGGCGCGCCGGCATACATACTCGGCAAACGCCCCGCCTTTGCCACCGAAGACATCATCGCCTGGTTTGAACTGCGTAACATTCTTACCGACTGCTTCAACCGTTCCCGCAAAATCAACGCCTAGTCGTGTGTCCTTTGGCTTGCGTAGCCCGACTCCCATCATGCGCATGATCTTGGGCGTGCCTTCGATGAAGTGCCAGTCGTATGGATTGACGGAAGCCGCGCGAACTTTCACCAGGATCTGATCGTCATTCGGAATCGGCTTTTCAATCTCCTCAAGCTTAAGATTGGCCAAGCCATAGTCGCAGTAGGTGATCGCTTTCATGGGGTTCTTGGGGGTAGCGGTGCGACCACAGTCATTGGTCGATGTCCAGTAGGCGATCTGAAACCACACTAACAACGCCAGTAAGATCACGACTACACTCCATTTTAGGACGCGCTTTATTTTCATAGATTTGGTGAGGCAGATTATTAAGCAGTAGTGGGTTCAGGACGTTGCGTGTCTGATGATTGATCCTTTGCCCCCCAGATCAAAAGCCAAAAGATTATCGGCAACTCCGCCATTTGAAGGATGTCCGCGAATTGAGCAACGACATGCCGGAATGCCGGCAGAAGCAGAGCCGCGAGAGAATTGGCGATATAGCCGACACCGGCAATGAAGAGCAAGTAACCTAAGAAGCGTGGGATAAAACCCGATCGAATAATAAGAACTCCAAACGGAAACAGCCAAAGCCCCCAAAAGATTTGGGCGACGACGAGTCCCTGGCCGTGCAAACGGAAAAATAGGTAGGCCAATGTATCGAGCTGACGTTGATCGAATCCCGATAAGAAACTGGCACCGCTGACCACGGTCAGCGCGGCGATTTCATTGACAACGCTGACGAATGAGATCGGCAGAGAGATTAACAGCAATGTCGCCATCGCTAATGCATGTTTCTCGCTAACCGGCTTGAATAATCGGTAAAGAGCCAGAACCACAAAAATGAAAATGGTAAAGCCGATCAGTTCGCTTCCGATGCTGAGCCGGAGAAGAGTCTCGGAAGCGCGAACGTGATTGGCGGTGGCGGTCGCGTCTCCAGTCACGATCAACTTGTTCAGGACATAGACCCAAGCAAAAAAAGCCGGAATGCTGGCCAACAAATATAGAAGTCCTGCGATCCGTGCTTGTTTCTTGATTGGGTTCATGCTTGCGCGATTTCGGGTTGCTTTAATCCCTTAAACAGAAGCCAAAAACTGAGCACTAGTTCGAAAACGCCCATCGGAAAATCGAACCACCAGTCGTTAACGACTTTGTTGAAGTGCGGAAAAATGAGAAAAATGAAGGCGCTGAGCACACACCAGGCGGACGCGATGACGCCAACGATCGCAAGTCCTTTCGGGATGTAGTTCGACTTGAGCCACAACCAGGCGCAAACGGTCGCGGCCAATCCGAAAAATGGCAGACCGACGTAGTAGTCATCGAAATTCGCGGCGAGATGTAATTTCGCCAGGACCTGCAACCGATCCGGCTCAAGCACTTGCAGGTAATTCGCGTTACTTAAGAGTCGCAGCGCGCTCAGCATGTTGAGCGTGCTCAGAAGCCACAACAAGGCGAAGACCAGACGCGAGAGCGCTCCGACCAGCGCGAGGCAGGGATTTACCGGCTTAAGAATTACATAAAGCGCGCTGAGTAGAACTACAACGCCCAAGCTGTAAGTCAGAAAACAAACAACCGTAATGCGAAATTGCGTTTCGTGCGCCACGATGTTCTGAGCAGTGGCCGCCGCATTGCCGGGGACAGTCAGGGGGTTCAGCAGCACGAAATTGCCGAAGACCACGATCGCGAAGGTAAGCAGACCGCTCCAGCCCGCGACTTTTGCCGCGGTGCGTTGGGCATTGTCGATCTTATCGGTCGTCATGTTATTCGATGGTGATGACGACTTTTCCGCGGGCGTGACCTTCTTCCAAATAGCGGACCGCAGCCTGCGCTTGATTGAGTTTGTAGGTTCGATCGATGACGGGCGCGACTTTTCCGGACTGCATAAGGTCCCGCAGAACATTCAGATCGTCTTTGGTCAGTTTCGCAATGTAGAAGACGAACTTCTGGCTGGTGAACTTTGACTTAAAAACGGTCGCGAAATTTCCGAGAACGCGGCCCCACATTCCGGGATGCAACCCTGCTCCACCAACTCCGGCGAGCACGCAAATGCCATTCGGTTTTAAAATGTTTCGGCGTTCAGAGAACGAATGGTTCCCGACCAGATCGTAGATCATGTCGTAACGTTGATCGGTCTTAGTAAAATCTTCTTTTATGTAATCGATAACGCGATCGGCACCGATCGATTTCACAAGATCGACATTGCGCGTGCTGCAGACTCCAGTCACGTCTGCGCCGAACGCCTTCGCGATTTGGACGGCGAAAGTGCCAACGCCGCCCGACGCGCCATTGATCAAAACTTTTTGTCCGGCCTGAATGTGCCCTTTGTCGCGCAGACCTTGTAATGCGGTGAGCGCGGCAATCGCAACAGAACCGGCTTGCTCAAAGGTGACGTTCGCCGGCTTCAAAACCGCGGCGCGATCAGCGGGGACGCAGATGTAATCGGCCACGGCTCCTCTCTTCGCTCCGAAAACTTCGTCGCCCGGTTTGAAGTTGGTTACATTTTTTCCAACTGCTTCCACGACGCCGGCGAAGTCACCGCCGAATCGGGTGTTCTTGGGTTTTCGCAAACCGGTTATCGGGCACATTAGCAGTGCGCCTCGTAGTAAATGACCGTCAACCGGATTGATCGAAGCCGCGCGGACGCGAACGAGGATTTCATTATCTTTCGGCGCCGGCTTTTCCAGCTCGCGGAGTTGAAGATTGTCGACGCCATATTCGCAATTCACGATAGCTTTCATGGGATTGGTCGGGGTAGCAGCGTTTTGATTGCAATCGTTGGTGGAAATCCAGTAGGCGACGAAGAGCCAGGTCACGAGCACGAGAAGAATTACGCCCGCAGACCATTTTAATACTCGTTTTAGCTTCACGGAATTATTCCACAGTGATCACGACTTTGCCGCGCGCGTGTCCTTCTTCGAAATACCGCATCGCCTCCGCGGTCTCGCTCAACTTGTAAGTCCGGTCGATGACGGATGTCACCTTCCCCGTTTGCATGAGGTCGCTCAACAACTTCAGATCCTCTTTGTCCAGTTTCGTAACATAAGTGACGAACTTTTGACGGGCGAACCGCGACAACAGATCCGCTTTGAAATTCCCAACAATACGCCCCCACGTTTCCGGGTGTAGGCCTGCTCCTCCGATTCCGGCAAGGACGCAGATGCCATTAGGAGTTAAGACCCGTCGGCGATCTGAGAAGGAGTGGTTGCTAACGTTATCAAAAATCACGTCGTAACGCTGGTCACCTTTGGTGAAATCCTCTTTGGTGTAGTCGATGACGTGATCTGCGCCGATTGATCGGACAAGGTCCACTTTTCCCGTACTGCATACGGCCGTTACCTCCGCGCCGAGTGACTTCGCTATCTGGACAGCGAAAGTGCCCACGCCTCCGGTTGCGCCGTTGATCAGGACCTCTTGTCCCGGCTGAATGTTACTTTGGCGAAGACCCTGCAAGGCGGTGAATCCCGCCCAAGCTACAGAGCCCGCTTGTTCAAACGTCACATTAGCTGGCTTAATAACCAATGCTCGCTCGCGAGCACACGCATACTCCGCAAGAGAAGGACGAGCCACGCCAAAGACTTCGTCGCCCGCCTTGAACAGCGTCACGTTTTTGCCAACCGCTTCAACCTGGCCGGCCACATCGGTGCCTAGCCGTGTCTTCTCTGGTTTGCGCAGCCCGGAAATCAGGCGAAGCGGCCACGGCCCTCGCATCACGCCCGGATCAATAAAATTGAGGGAAGCCGCGCGAACTTTGATCAAAACTTGATCGTCGTTCGGAACAGGCTTTTCAACGTCTTCAAACTTGAGAACGTCAGGTGAACCGTACTCGCAGTATACAATAGCTTTCATAGGGTTGACCAAAGCAGCCTTGCGATCGCAATCGTTAGTCGACCTCCAGTAGGCGATGAACCCCCACAGGAATGCCAATATTAAGGCGAACAAAAACGCGCGTGCAGTCCACTTTAATATTCGTTTTATTTTCATATGCCTAACGAGGCCTGCTCCTTCCATCGTTGTTCGTTCACGCCCTTCACGAGCAGCCATAGCATCAGTGATAGTTCCCCGGGGCCGGCGAGCGCGAGGTTGTAGGGATACAGGTAGTGTGCGAGCGGCCGCCACAGAAGGCTCAGGTAACCAAAGCCGGCAAGCACCTCCAGCACGCCAATAATTCGAGGCAGGAAGGTTGACCTGAAAATGAGATAGCCGATCAGGACACACCAGAATCCGAAGAACACCAGGCCGATGTCGTAGGCCTGCGCATTCAATTTGAGCAATATGAGCGCAAGAGCCTGCAACTGTTCAGGTGCAAATGCGCTCAAGGAGCTGCCTTGCAGGAGGAGCAAGGGGGCGAGGTGAAAGAGACTGCTAAGGGCCCACATCGCGCATCCCAGGAGCATGACGAACCCAGCGAGTAACGAGACGCTCCTATTGACCGGCTTAAAGAGACCATAGAAGAGAACCGCCCAAATGAGATGGAACGGCACCGTCATGAAGGAAGCCACGAACCCTAGCCGAAATAGGGACTGGTGAGAGAGGATGTTGGCCGCTGTCGCGGTTGCGCTGGCGGGCACAACGAGCATACCAAGAACGACCATTTGGCCAAAAACTGATGTCAGGCTTCCGAACAAATAGGAGACGCCAGCCATCCTGGCCTTGAAACGCGGCGACGCTTCTGCAATCCGTTTCGTCATTACTGCCCTGCTCATGTTAGTTCCTCCTTCTGTTGTGGGTGATTGAATAAAGCGTGCTCGCGAATCAGAGCGGCCCGCGATAACGGCGCAGCCGGACTGCGGCGGCGATGAGTCCCACAGCGACCACCAGCCCGATCCAGAGACCCAGACTGCTCAGGTATCTTCCCGGAGTGAGTTGTACAAGCGAGTCGATCGTCGGGTGGCCCTGTCCGTGAAACCCGAAGGCGTGCGGCGCGAATCCCATCAATCGATCCCGAATCAAGGACCCGAAATACGAAGTGCCGAAGGTAATCTTCTCGAAAATTTCGATCATGATAAATGGCAACACCGCCCAAAGAAATGTCGCGCGGCGTGCCCAACCTGAAACGAGCAGCGCCCATCCGTAGATCGGCGAATGCCAGAGAGCCAGCACGACGAGGCCGTAGAGCAACACCAGCCAATTCTGAAGGACCGGGAAGTTCGCCCATGTCGTCGCCGGACTCATTCCATGCATCACTAGGTTGGCGCTGGTCATCAAGAGCATGACCAACTGCACGCAAGCGATGAGCACAAAAGCGATCAGTGGCAGAATCACCAGCGGAATGGTTACCTTCGAGAGCACTGTGGTCAGATCCGAAACCGGCAGCGACTTCCAGAAAAGGATACTCCGATCGCGTCGCTCGCCGTGGAGCGCGTCGAGACAATAGAACAGACCAACGACGAATACGGTGAAGATCATCATCATTGCTGCCACGTCGTACGGCACCTCGATGGCGGCTCGCTGCTTCGCCGGCTCGAACAACAACACCGCGCGCCTCCGCTCCGCCAGACCGATTGTGCTGATCGCGAAACCGAATACCTGGACTGCGGCGACGATCAGCGGGGCAATATAAATCGAACGGTTCTCCCACAACTCACGCCACACCGACCAGTAGAATGGCCTGGTCGGCGGGATCGCCGTGATATTCTGCGACTGGTTAGGCGATTCGGGCGCGGTGTTTGATGGAGTATTCATCTAGCTGCTCCTCCTTGAGTTTCGCCGGCCTTATTACTCATGACCGCGACGAACAAATCGGCGATGCTGGGCGTCCGCGCGTCTCCAAGCGCGGCAAGTTGGCCACGATCGGCGTTCTCAAACAGCATGACGCTGCGACCGAACACTTGCCGCTCGTGCAGAGGCTTGAGCGAGCGCGCTCCGTCGACGTGGTCCGGGTGCACCATCACTTCCACATAGCGCGACTCGAATTCTTCCATGCTGCATTCGAGCACGATGCGGCCGCGATTGATGAACATGAGATCGGTCAGGACATCCTGGACTTCTTCGACCTGATGCGTCGTCACCACGATCGTGCGACTGCCGTCGAAGTAATCGTTTAGCAGCGAATCGTAGAATTGTTTGCGATAGAGGATGTCGAGGCCAAGCGTCGGCTCGTCCAGCACCAGCAATTTCGCGTCGATCGCCATGACCAGCGCGAGGTGCAACTGCGCCACCATGCCCTTCGACAACTGCCTGACCTTGCTGCTGTGCTTGATCGTCGTCTTCGCCAGAAACCCTTCCGCCTTCACGCGATTGAATTTCGGATGCACCCCGGCGACGTAATCGAGCAATTGCGAAACCCGGATCCAGCGCGGCAGCACGGCGACATCGGCAATAAAGGAGACATCGCGCATGAGCTCTTCGCGCGCGCGCCAAGGATCCCGTCCCAGCACTTTCAGTTCTCCTTCGTAAGAAGTCAGTCCGAGAATCGCATTGAGCGCGGTAGTTTTGCCCGCGCCGTTGGGACCGATGAGTCCGAGGATGCGGCCTTCTTCGACACGAAGATCGACATTGTCCAACGCGATGGTTGTGCCAAAAACTTTGCGGAGACCGCGCGCTTCTATACAGGCCATGGCGTTAACCGTTTTCCTTTCCACTCTTTGACGATCGGTGAGTTAAAATGGGATGCGGCAGTTCTTTCAGCGTCAGACCGAGCCGCTGAATTGTGGCAGAGACCCTCGGCCAGTCTTCTGTAAGAAATTTCTGGCGCTCGTCTTTGAGCAGGGCGTTGTGCGCGCCGGCTTTAACGAACATCCCGAGGCCTCGCTTTTTCTCGACCAGCTGCTCGTCGACCAACTGCTGATAGGATTTCAGAACCGTGAGCGGATTGATCCGGTACTCCGCTGCGACATTGCGGACTGACGGCAACGGGTCGCCTTCGTTGAGCACGCGGTCGAGTATCATGTGGACAACACGGTCGCGAAGCTGGCGGTAAATCGGCTGACTATCGTTCCATTCACGGTTCACGATTCATCCAATATTCCAAAATGGCCCCGACGAGACCGGCCCAGGCGCTGTTTTAGGTCAATGATTGCGCTCATATAGTGATATAGTTAACTATAACACCAGCTCACGAGCAAGCTTTTTTTACATCTTTTTCATCGTCAGGTCTAACCCACAACCTGGACTAATAGATCGGCAAAGGAGTTGTCGAGCGTCGCCGGTTTGTCCGGTCGCGTTCGCGTTCTCTCGTTGGAGGGTTAAATAACGTGATGGCTTCATCACATTTGGCGTCGGAACAAACCGATGCCGGCGAGTTTCAGCGCCAGGAAGACGCTTTCCGCGAATGGATTTCCAGTGATGGATCGACGGCGTATCCCGCCGCGGCCGGCCGTTATCATCTTTACGTCTCGCTCGCATGCCCATGGGCCAGTCGCACCGTCATCTTTCGAAAGCTCAAAGGACTCGAAGACGCCATTGGCCTAACGATTGTCGATCCATTTCGCGATGAGAAAGGCTGGGCCTTTCGGGATCCCGAACGCAGTCGACCAGGAACGCTCAAGGATCTGGACAAGTTTGAATCCACCGATCCGATCAATGGCTTCCACTATTTGAGCCAAGCTTATGCGGCAACCGATCCAGCGTTCGATGGCCGCGTCACTGTCCCGGCGCTTTGGGACACAGAAACGAAAAAAATCGTGAACAATTGCGAGGATGACATTTGTCCCATCTTTAACAACGCATTCAACGCGTTTGCGAAAAACAAAGATGTTGATTTTTTCCCGAAAGAAATCGAAGCCGAGCAGACCAAGCTTTCCGAGTTCATCTACGACGACATCAACAACGGCGTTTACCGCGCCGGTTTCGCCACTCGCCAACGAGCTTACGAAATTTCATGCAAGAAACTTTTCGACGCGCTCGATGAAATGGAAAAGCGGTTGTCGAAAAGCCGCTACTTATTTGGAAACCGAATCGTCGAAGCGGACTGGCGGCTCTTCTGCACGCTCATTCGGTTCGACGTTGTTTATCACGGACATTTTAAATGCAATCTTCGGCGGATTATCGATTACCCGAATCTGCAAGGTTACTTGCTCGATCTTTATCAGCAGCCGGGAATTGCCGAGACGGTCAGCATTAATCACATCAAGCGTCACTACTACATGACGCACGAGGAAATTAATCCCACCCGGATCGTGCCGCTCGGCCCGATTGTTAATCTGACAAGAGCGCACAATCGCGAGCGGTTGAGCTAAATAATTGGTTCGGCCATCTCGCGCGAGGAAAGTCCAGCTCGCCAGAACGCTTCGATCTCTTCCAAAGTGCGATTCTTTGTTTCGGGAACGAAATAATAAGCGAAGAACCACGATCCCACCGACGCGAGCGCGTAAAGGAAAAAAGTCGAGCTCGCGCCGAGTTTCTCCACCAGTGTCAAGAAAGTGAGCGAGACGATCAGGTTCGAGCCCCAGTTGAATGTGGCCGCTGTCCCTTCGGCCAGCCCACGAATCTTTAATGGATAAATTTCCGCGATCAGGAGCCAGAAGATTGGGCCAAGGCTGATTGCAAACGAGGCGACGTAACCCATCAGACAAATCACTGCAATCCACGCCAGGTTTCCGGATTCAGTGGAAATGCGAAAACTCAATCCAAGCACAACCAGCGTGATGATCATTCCCGCGATACCGACCAACAACAATGGCCGGCGACCCGCGCGATCGACCAGAAACATCGCGACAATTGTCATCGCGAAATTCACCACGCCGACACCGGCAGTGGCGAGGATTGCGCCGGAAGCAGAAGCGACCCCGGCCGACTGAAGAATCTTGGGTGCATAATAAATCACGGTGTTGATCCCGGTGATTTGTTGGAACACCGCGAGCCGAGTCCAACTATCAGCGCGGGCCGGACATGCCGGTGCAACAGGTCAGTCCAGCGCCCGTGTTGAGTTTGCTGCGCCAGACTGGTTTGGATCTCAGCAATCTCAACGTCGACATCTTCCGATTCTCGAATTCGAACAAGCACGCGACGCGCGATTTCATGCTGACCACCGCGAAGGAGCCAGCGCGGAGTTTCCGGAAGAAAAAACATCCCGGTGCCGAACACGAGCGCCGGCGCGACGGCCAGACCGAGCATCCAACGCCATCCGCCGATCCCGGCGAATGCGTAATCGGTCAGATACGCGGCGACGATGCCGGCGGTGACGGCGAGTTGGAAGAGCGATACGATCCAACCGCGCGATTGTGGAGGCGCGACTTCGGACAGGTAAACCGGAACGTTTGTTGAAGAGAGACCAATCGCTACGCCCAGCACAACGCGGCTAAGAATAAGAATGGCCGGCGACGGCGCGACGGCGCTGGCAAGCGCGCCGATGCCGAAGATTGCCGCCGTCACGAGCAACACTCTTCGCCGGCCGAAAAGGTCCGCCGTTTTTCCACCGATGATTGCCCCGATGGTCGCGCCGAAGAGAACTCCGCTCACCACCGTTTCTTCGGCGGCGGTCGTTAGGCCGAACTCTCGCTTGATAAAAATGAGCGCGCCGGAAATCACGCCGGTGTCGTAACCAAACAAGAGGCCGCCCAGAGCGGCGAAGAACGCGGCGACGTAGACAAAGCGAGGGCCGCGCAAAGAGGAATCGCTCGAGGCTGCGATTTCTATCTCAGGCATTGTTGTCGATCTTATCAAACCGGTCGATTTTCACGAACTGCACAGTGTGTTGCGGAAGTTCCGAATAAGGCGCGTTTTAGTGTCGCAATTCTTCCAAGGCCTTCCCGAGTCGCGCGATGCCTTCGCTGAGGTCTTCCGGATAGCAACAAAGTCCGATGCGAATGTGCTGAGACGATTCGAAAAACCGGCCGGGCACCACCGACGTCTCATATCTCTCGATCAGCAAAGCGCAAAGTTCGTCAACGTCCACATTGCGCAGCCGTGGAAATGAAGTTGTGCCGAATTTTGTCGGGACAACATCGACATCGTCACGCGCGCCGAAGAATTGGTTCAAAGCCGCGCGGTTCGTCTCTAACATCGACTCTGCGCGCGCGGCAATCGTCGACAGTTTCTTTATCGCCAGAACGCTCAGTCGTTCCATCACGTTTGGCGCGCTCGCGGCGAAGATATCGTCGAGCCGGCGAATTTTTTCGGCAAACTCCGCTTCAGCGAGAATCCAGCCACAACGAAGTCCGCTTAACCCATAGCCTTTGGTAAGACTGCTCGTCGCCACAAACTCCGGGCCGAGCGAAACTGCCGATCCCGGCGAATTCTCAAACATCGCTTCCAGATAGACTTCATCCACCAACACGCGTGCTCCGACGCTGCGCGCTAGTTCTCCTATTTTTGGGAGCGTCGTCTCATCAACCAGCGCGCTGCTTGGATTGTGCAAGTTTGTCAACACAATCAAGCGCGTCCGCGGAGTGATTTGTTTTTCGAGCTCAACGATGTCGATCTTAAAACCGTCTTCGAATCTTCTTGGAAAACGTTTGATCTTCGCGCGGAGATATTGGGCGATCGCGAGCAGCGGATCGTAAGTTGGCTCTTCGATCAGGACTTCGTCGCCGGGCTCGATCAGGGCCGCCATTGCGAGATGGTTCGCCATCGACGTCCCGCCCGAAATCGTGACCACGTTTTCCGGTGAAACATGACGATGGGTCGCAAGCGCATCGACCAGTGGGCGATATCCGTAAGCGTTGTCGCCGTGGAGTTCCAAATCCTTCAGATCAACATCCAACTCCGCGAATGGCAGATTGAGAATGCCGCTCAACGCGAGGTCGTATTTTACTCTTGGGCGCGTTTTCGCCCAATGCATGAAATCTGATTGTTTGGGAATCATCGGCTCGCACTTCCTCGGGCTTTCCAAAATAAATACGCCGGCAAACCGGTCAGCATGATGCCCAATCCGATCAAGCTGTTGTACGGGTAACGATAAAGCGTGCTGAACGCAACACCGCCGCAGGTGACGATAAAAAACAGGGTGGTGAACGGATGACCCGGCACGCGGAAGGTCCGCGCCGCACCGGCATTTAGCAGAGGCGAATCGGTCTTGCGGCGATGTCGAAATATGAAGACGGTCGCAGCAGTTAGGGCAAAGAAAATTACGTCGACCGATATGACGTAGTTTAGAATCTGTTCATAGCGACCTGACAACGTGATCACGATGGCGAGCATGCCTTGCAACGCGATCGCAAACGCCGGAACGCGTGCGCGATTAAGTTTTGCCAGGCTCGAAAAGAACAAACCGTCCTCGGCCATCGCGAAATAAACGCGAGGCGCGGTGAGCATGCTTTGGCTGAGAAAACCAACGGTAGAGATGGCGATCCCGATCGCAATAATGCGCGCACCGTTTTCACCAAGCGCCAGGCGCATTACAGCCGATGCCGGCGTTCTTGTCCCCGCGAGTCCATTCGGACCGAGCGCATGCACACAAACAAAGTTCACTGAAAGGTAAACGGCGATTACGCCGAGCACTCCCAGCAACAGGCCGCGCGGAAGATTTTTTCTTGGGTCGCGTACTTCGCCGGCCACGAAACAAGACGTTTGCCAGCCGCCGTAAGCAAATTGAACCGGAATGAGGGCCGCGCCGAAGGCGATCAGCGAACTCCAGATTCCTGGTGGTGAGGATATCGATCCTCCGCTCGCGACGGCTGTCGGAGTTGCAATCGTTGTTGCCGGCGCACCTGTGACGGTCAATCCGAACGCGACCAGCGCAGCAATCGCGATCAATTTCAGGACCATAAACAAATTTTGTGTCGTGCTCCCCGCGCGCACCCCGAGGCAATTGATGATCGTCAGCACGACCAGGACGATTGTCGCGAGCAAAGCTGCGACATTGTCGTTGGCCTCCATCCGACCAAGCGCGCAAACATATTTTGCGAAAGTGACCGCGACAGCAGCCATCCCGCCGGTTTGTGTGACGAGGAGCAGTGCCCAGCCGTAAACAAACGCCAGCCCGGGATGAAACGCATCGCGCAGATAGATATATTGGCCTCCGCTCGCTGACATTTGTGAGGACAGCTCTGCGTAAATGAAAGCGCCCGCGAGCGCGATCAATCCGCCGAAAGCCCAGGCGGCCAGGATTAGAATTGTTGATGGCACCTGTTGCGCCACCACGTAGGGATTAATAAAGATTCCCGATCCGATGATCCCGCCCATCACCAGCATCGTGGTATCGAACAACCCGAGGCGCCGGGCCAGGTGCGCTTCCGAGGATGTGATCTTGGTCACTATTTCTCCGGCGCTGCGTCTTTCTGGTTGGCGCTCCCTCGATGAGTGGCGATCATCGAGACCGCGATCGTGGTCATGAGCACTGCGACCACGACCGCCAGAGAGATGGGCGTGGGGATTGTGAAAAAGTCGCGGATTATCATCTTGGCCCCGACAAAGGCGAGAACGATGGCCAATCCGGTTTTTAGGTAAATGAAACGGTCGACCAGCTTCGCCAAGAGAAAATAAAGCGAGCGCAGTCCGAGAATGGCGCAGACGTTCGACGTGTAGACGATGAATGTATCACGCGTGATCGCGAAGACCGCGGGAATTGAATCGACCGCGAAGACAAGGTCCATCACGTCGATGACGATTAGTGCCAGCGCCAGCGGGGTCAGGACCCAACGATTGTTCACGCGAGCTTTGAAATGTTCGTCATGAAACGCAGGCGTAATCGGAAAGGCCCGGAGACAGCACCGCATGATCCAGCTTTGCCCGAAATCCTGCGGCTTTTGTTTGACGAAAAACATTCGCCACGCACTGATCAGCAGAAACAGACCGAAAATGTAGAGAATGAATTCGAAACGATTTACTAGCTGGATACCGAGCCAGATCATCACCCCCCGCATCACCAGGGCGCCAACGATTCCCCATACCAAAGCGCGATGCTGTGCCAGCGGCGGGACCCGGAAGTAGGCGAAGATCAGAATGAAAACGAAAATGTTATCGACGCTGAGCGAGTACTCGATCACGTAGCCGGTCAGAAATTCGAGCGCCTTATCTGGGCCGCGGATTTTCCAGACCACTAAATTAAACAAGAGGGAGAGAACGATCCAAATCGCAACGCGATGGCCCGCGGCCCGCATACTTAATTCGCGGCCGCGATGTTTAAATTGAACAAGGTCGAGAATCAGCGCGACGAAAACGCCGGCATTGAACGCAAGCCAAAACCAAATACTAGTCGTCGCCACCGCGCGTAGAGTTTCACGCTACATGCAAGACGGCAATCGCAAACATTCGGTTGCTTGCCATGGCCGACCTTCATCGTAATTTGTCCGTCTCTCATGGACGCGGAACTGGAGAAACTCGTTGAAGCCGGCAAATTGACTTCCAAAGCGGCCGAGAGACTGGACGCGCTCAAGCCGGGCACGTTTTGTCTGCATAAGAGTTGGGGGTTTGGCCGCGTGGCCGGGTGGAATCTTCTTCTCAATCAGATCCTGATCGATTTCACCGGCAAAAAAGCGCACCCAATGCAACTCGAATACGCGGCTGAAAATCTGACCTTAATCCCGGCGGAACATTTTCTCGCCCGCAAAGCAAGCGATCTCGCCGCAACCAGGAAACTCGCCAAAGATGATCCGGTCGCGCTGGTGCGGAACATCCTCGAAGGCCTCGATGGGCAGGCAACCGCTCAGCAAATCAGCGACTGGATGGTTCCCGATCTTTTCACTGAAGCGGAATGGAAACGTTGGTGGGAATCGGCTCGCAAACAGTTGAAAGGCAGCGGCGTATTCTCGATCCCTGCAAAAAAGACTGAGTCGATCCAGATTCGCGCCGCAGGCATCTCGCACGCCGACGAGCTGATTGACGCCTTCAATCAGGCGCGTCAACCGAAGCAACAGGTCGTCGCGCTCGAGCAAATCGTAAAATCTCATCAGCACTTCAAGGAACCGGAGAAGCAATTGCAGCCCGTAATCGCGACGATCGAAAATGTGGCGACCCGCAATCAGAAATTGCATCCCGAGCTGGCGGTCGAGCTCCTGCTCGGCCGCGATGATTTACTGGAGCACTTTCCGCAATTGAAGACGACCCACATCGGTCTGACGCTTGGCAAATTAATCGCCGATGAGGAACGGCGGCTAACGTTGATCTTGCCGAAGCTGCCGGCGGCGAAAGAAAAACGAATTCTGCAGGCGTTGCCCACCGCGCTCGGCGATCGTTGGAGCGCGCGCGCGTTGCAATTGATGCTGGCAACTCACGGTCGAATGGTTGCTCAAATTCCGCACGTCTTTCGGGACGCGGGACAGCACGCTGAGTTGCAGGAAATGCTGGAGCGCAGCGTTCGCGAGCATTCCGCCACCAGCGAAATGCTCGTCTGGTTATGCTCCGAGCGGGATAATTGGCGCGAATTGATTGGTCCGGAATTGCTGGCCGCGATTTTGTCCGCACTCGAGCGCGAGCAGCACTCGGCGCCGGGTCGTGCGAGCAAATTGCAGCGCTTGCTCATGGACGATCGACAATTATTCCAGGACATGTTTGGAAACGCTGATGTTGGGCTAGCCCGTGACGCGCTGCGACGACTTCAATTGAGCCCGTTGTTCGACGAGTTGACCAAGCGCTCGTTGCTCGCGCGGGTCGTGAAAGTTTTTCCGGATCTTGAAAGCATGATTGCCGGAGCGCAGTCTCGGGAAAAAGCCGCGCCGCTCGTTGTCTCGTGGAGCAGTCTCGAAAAGCGGAAAGCGGAATACGAGGAGCTCGTGAAAAAGAAAATTCCGGAGAACACGAAGGAGATTTCGCTCGCTCGCTCCTACGGCGATCTCAGCGAAAATTTCGAATACAAAGCGGCCAAACAAATGCAGGCTGTGCTCGTCCGACGCCGGTCCGAGCTCGAACAGGCCCTTCAGAACGCCCGCGGCACGGCGTTCGAAAACCCGGACACGTCGCGGGTCTCGATCGGCACTATCGTGACCGTGCGCGACAAAGGGTCGAAAAAACAAGAGACCTATACGATCCTCGGCGCTTGGGACGGCGACCCGGATCGACACATCATTTCCTATCAAACAGCGATTGGTCAGGCCCTGCTTGGCCATAGAGCCGGCGAAGTTGTTGCGTTGAGCAGCGATCACGGCGCGACCCAATTTGAAATTGTGTCGATTGAGCCAGCGCCAGTGGACAAGCCTGCTGAGCCGGTCAGCGAGACGGAGCCTGCTTCGGTCTGATCCTGCAGCGGCGGCCGTGTCGGCCCCGATCCGATTGTTGTAGCGGCGTTTGTTCTCAAACGCCGAACTAAATGGACAGGCGCTTGCACAAGCGCTTCTACAACAATCGGCTTTCATTAAGTTCCCGGTCACGAGATAATCGAGAAACATGAACGCGAAAATTAATCATCTCGCCGTTTGGATTCTTATTGTTGTTTATTTCCTCATCGGCTGGGGCTGGTATGCGATTTGGGGCGACACTTGGCTAAATCTTCACGCCAAGACCGCGACCGACATCGAGCGCACCCATAACGTCGGGGCCTACGTGCTCGCCTTTATTGCGTCGATCTTCGTGAATTACGCGCTGGCGTGGCTCATCTCACGACTGAATGCGCAACGCGCCGTTTGCGGCTTGGGCGTCGCGCTCATCTGCTGGTTTGCATTTCTCTTCGTTGAATACGCGACCATTTCCGTGTTCTCAGCCTTCGAAACGAATCCCTGGCCGCTTATCTGCATCGACATGGGCCGGCCATTGCTAGGCTTTGCCATCAGCGGTTTCGTCCTCGGCGCCTGGCGCAAGGCCTGATTGGAGGGACGCGCTCCGTCGCGTCCGACTACGTCTTTGTCATGTCGAGCGGCGACGTGACGTTGCATCCATTTAACAGCGGCCTAGCCGCCATAGTGAGAGCCTGCCCTGAGCGAGAGCAGCGAGCCGAATGGGAGACATCTTTAAATATTTCCGTCGAATCGCTGTATCATAAGCCGCTTATGATACATGCGATCTTCTGAGTTCGAGATTGGGCGTTGGACGTTAAGCGTTGGCCGTTTGCTGGTTCACCGCGCGATTGATCACATCGTAAGCCGCTTACGATGCATGAGAGATCGATCGAGCGAGTACAACGGAGAACGCCGTGGCTGTGCGCGGCGAATGGATGCAACGTCACGTTGCCGGCGGGTTGGGCATTTCTTTCACCCCGACCCGCAACGTCAGCGGCCAAACGACGCGACGCCTTTGCTTGGCGTCTCCCCAAGCGTCCCGCAGGTTGTCATCAATCTCTTTCAGTGGATCGCGGTCGGTAGCCGCAATGAATCGTTGGGTCGCGGACCATGATCGCAAGTAGCCAACGAGATGTTCCAAATGCCACTGCGCTATCATTTCGAATGAAGGCGTCTCGATTTCAGCGAATGGGAATGGCAGCTCTTCGAATTTTTCGACGAGCACGCGCTCCGGTGGCCAAAACGCGCCGACCACCTCCTCATAGTATCGATGATTGACCACCTCATCGATTGCCGGCGTGATGTGAAAGAACTTATAAGTCGACGCCGCGAAGACGCCGCGCGGTTTCAACAATCGTTCCACTTCGGCATAAAAGCGGTCGAGATCAAACCAATGCAGCGCTTGCGCCACCATGATGAGATCAATGGTGCCCGATTCGAGGCCGCTTTCTTCCCCGGACGCGACGCGATATTCCACGCGCTCGTGTGGCTCGGCGTTTGCGATCTGCTTCTCGCTCGCGTCTGTCGCGATAATGCGATCGAATACGTCCGTCAATTGAACTGCGGCCTGACCATTCCCCGTTGCGCAATCCCACGCCAGTGCGCGACTTCGTGCAACAGTGCCGAGATATTCAAACATCTCGTGCGGATAACGCGGCCGAAACCTCGCATAATCTGCCGCTTGCTTCGAGAAATGATCCTTAAAACTCATCCCTATTCCGCAATTTTGCTGCGGCCGTGGGACATCCGCGGCGCGCCTTCGAGGCAACTGGATGCAACGTCACGTTGCTGCGCCGGTGGGCCTACGTCACTCGGCGTAGCTTTCGCGAAGGAGCCTGGCCGTCGATCCGACCCCATGATAAGCGCTTATGATGCTACGGAGTGGGCGAAGTTTTGGTTTCTTCTTTCGAGGAGGAAGCGGAGCCGCCTTTAAGCTTGGTTGCGCTCATTACGTAGGTCACCGTCACAGTCGAGCCGACCGTCAATTCAGCCGATCCTTTAATCGTAACCGGATCGATTGCGAACTCGTATTTCTCTCCACCCTTTTCCACGACCAGCGTACTCCCGGTAGCCGCGACGACTGTTCCGGTAATTTCGTATGCCTTTCCACCTGCTGCGAACAACGATGCGTTCAAGGTGAGACTGACCGCTATCAGCAAACAAATAATTTTCGAATTCATAGATTGGCGATAAGGCCGGGCGAACGGCGAATCAAGCAGACAGTCGACCTTGGTGTCGTAGCTGCCGCCGTCGTTGGCGGCAGAAAACTGGATGCAACTGCCTGCCCTGAGCGACAGTCGAATGGGTCACGTTGCTTATTCTTTGGGCGGCTCCGGCATTGTTCTTAGCCCGACGCGAGCCAGATACTCGTCGGCTTGCAACAGATCCGTTCCCGCGCGCTCGATGATCTTGAGCAAATTATCCATTGACGAAACTTCTTCGAGCTGCTCGGTCAGGAACCACTGCAGGAAATTGATCGTGATGTAATCATTCTGTTTTCGCGCCAATCCGACCAGCCCGTTGATTTGCTGGGTGACATGAATTTCCTGGTCGAGTGAAAGCTTCACCGCATCCTTCGGCGTCTTGAATTTCGATTTCGGCGCATCGATCGCCGGAATCACCACCCGCCCGCCGGCATCGACCACATATTTGATGAAGCGCAGCGCGTGACCTTTTTCTTCCTCGGCCTGTTGGAAAAAATGCTGCGATAACTGCGGCAACGCTTCGGCTGCGAAATGCGCCGCGATCGCGTAATACTGCAGCTCCGCGCTGAACTCGTACCCGATCTGCTCGTTAATGGCGTCAATGACCTTCTGACTCGTTAACATAACTAACAGCTTACCGCGGATTGTGCTGATGCAAACCTAAGATCGACAATCGGCGTTGAGGCTCGCACTCGTTGGACCTACTATGTCCGCTGATCGATTGGTAAAATAAGATGATGAACCACAGTAAGTTTGCCGACGAACTGCTGCATGATTTTCTGCAGCACGTGCGCGCACTTGGAGGCGACGTCGAGCCGGTGAAGGTGCTACGATCAAACACGTACCGAGTCGGCAACTCGCACGTGCTTGCTCGCGTCGCTGCCGACACGGGAAAATATTTCTTTGGTCTGAATTACATCAACGCAGAAGAGGTCGCGAATCTGGACAATTCATTCGTCGCATTCGTCTGCGGTGATGTTGGCTCCTGTGTGATTATGCCGATGTCAGAGCTGATGAAGCTGCTGCCTCAGATTAGTCATGATCGAAACGGCGAATTCAAGATCAACATCACAAAAGATTTCGAATTGGCTTTAAAAGGGCGGGGCAACCGAAAACCGCTCAATGCATTTCTGAACAACTGGGGCTTGATCACATCTCCTTCCACAGCGGCGGGAGAGGTCGCTTCGGCCGAACAAAGTTTTCACACGGTCTTGCAAGGGCGGCTGATCGAGATCGGCAATGACCGCGGGCTACAGACATACAGTCCAAACCGTGCAAAGAAGTTTAATAACGTGCCGCTGGGCGAGCTTACGACATTGGACAAATGTCCAGACCTGCAATTCGCGAACTACGATTCTCTCCGAAACATTGACGTGATTTGGTTTCGCGAATCGGGGAAGCAATTCTATCCGCACTCAGCTTTTGAAGTTGAACTCTCAACGGGAATTTGGTCCGGTGTCGGCAGATTAGCCGCGTTGCGAGAATACACGACGGGGCTGTTTGTAGTATCGAACGAGCATAACAGATTTGAGCAGGTGATGCAGTCGCAACCAGAGTTGCAATCGCGGTTTAAGAACGTCGCCACCGATCACGTTGGTGTCTTGTATTCGGCCGAAACCCGGCTCCGCGATCTGCGACGTGAAATTGGAATTTGAACATGACGTATCAATGTCGCTGCGGAAATAACGAAAGATTCCTTGAGGTGTTCGATGTGGCGATCGATGTCGTCGACGGAGAAGGCCACTTCGTCGAGATGAAAGATCGTAACGTGTTCTTCTACATGTGCTGCGAGTGTGACCGTGAAATTTCATACGAAGAGTTTTGGAGCGGCGTAGCGACGCAAACCGCGCAGAACGCGCAATAGACGCTTCGAAAAGCGAAAGGCCCGCTTTGGGAACCAAAGCAAGCGTTTACTTCTGGCGACATCCTACTGATTGATTCGCAAATGCCGTTTGCTCTCTTGCTACCCTCGCAAGCTTCACCGTCTATCCGTCGGCATCCCTGCACGGCGTATTGACTCACTCCCATTCGCTCACCTGCTACCACGCGGGTTTGACCATCTATGTCGGAAGAAAGTTGATGGTTGAGAGTTGATGGTTGAGAGCGACACACAGAAATAAAACCGTGGATGCGGGGCACATTCATCAGCACGCGAGGCGCATGCGCTCCCCGGACGACCGTACAGAAAAGCCCCGCCACTTGGACTCAAGTGGCGGGGTTCTGGCGACGTCCTACTCTCGCACGGCCTATCGCCGTACTACCATCGGGGCTGCAGCGTTTCACTGCCGTGTTCAGAATGGGAACGGATGGTACGACCTGCGCTCAGGACATCAGAGTGCGCGATGCAATTCGCGGCAGGGCTGATCATCCACGCCGATAGAGCGCTTCTCGGAGTCGTTCCTCTAAAGTTTTGCTGCGCTGCAAAGCCTGATCGAAATTCTCTTTGGCAAGTATCAAGACTTCGACGGGTCCACGAGCCATGACGGTCGCATTGCGCGGCGCTCCGGTGAGAAGCGCGACCTCGCCAAAAAAGTCGCCGGTGGTGAGTTCGACATCCTTAAGACGAACACCTCCCTTTTCGCCTGATACATCTACGACACCGGATTCAATGATATAAAATTTGTCGCCAACTTCCCCCTGCCGAATGATCACTTCACCGGCGTTGAAGGCCTCGCGTTTCACGAGCGCGGCAAATTCGGCGAGCATGCCGATGGGTTGCTGCTCAAAAACTGGGCATTTCTGTAAAAATTCGACGATCTTGACCGTTTGTTTGACCGCAACGTCGGAGACAATCCGGCCGTCGATCAGGTTGATGATGCGGTCCGCCACATCCAGGATTCGCGGGTCGTGCGTGACGAGGAGAATGGTTGCCCCTTCTTCTTTCGCGAGGCTCTGGAGGATCCGGACGACCTCGCGTCCAGAATCCTTGTCCAAAGCCGCGGTGGGCTCATCCGCAAGGATGAGCTTTGGTCGATTCACGAGGGCGCGCGCGACGGCAACGCGTTGCTTTTGTCCGCCGGAGAGGGCGTGGGGTTTATATGTTGTGTAATCGGCGAGACCGAGCCTGGTTAATATTTCCATGGAACGTCGATCGCGCTCGCGCGGGTTGTGGACGGTCAATTCGACCGCCATGTTGACATTTTCACACGCGGTCAGCGATTCAAAGAGATTGTGGCCTTGAAAGATGAAGCCGATCTCGCGGCGCACCTTCACGAGTTCCGGCGGACTCAGGCCGCGCAGCTCGCGGCCAACAGCGAAGATGCTGCCTTCCTGAACGGAGCGCAGTGTTCCGATCAGGGTGAGCAGAGTTGTTTTTCCGGCGCCCGACGGGCCGGTCATAATAATAATCTCACCCCGCCGGAGATCGAGATTGTTGTCATACAGCACATGCTTGCGGTTTGGTTCGATCCCGAACGCATGATTGAGCGCGCGGACGCGCACGGTTGATTGGCTGTTTCCGATCATCAGAAAAGCTCCGCTGGATCAGCCGCGATAGCTTTTCGCAGAGCGAGCAATCCGGCGACGAAGCACATGCTGAGCGTAAGAGTGAAAACAAGCGCGAGGCGCGCGACGGTCAGCTTGGTGATGATGCCCGTCATGGTGGTCAGTACCGAATAAAGGCCGAAGGCCACAATCAAGGCGGGCAGAAAGCCAAGCAGGCCGAGAAGACCGGCCTGGGTAAGAACGATCCGCAGCAGATCACGGTTTTGATATCCCAGCGCCTTTAGAGTCGCCAGTTGGGGAAGATGATCAGAGATGTCGATGTACAGAATCTGGTAACAGATGAAGACTCCGATGACACATCCGACAACCACTCCCATGGTGAAGACGTAGCCGGCTGGCGTGGATTTTTGCCATTGTTGTTTTTCGCGGACAACAATCTGGGATTTCTTCAAGATCTCGATGTCGGGCCCCATTATCCTCCGCATTCGGCGCAGCACCTCGTCGGGCGAGACATGATTCTCGAGCTGGATTAGACCGATGAGGACATCGTTTCGATTTTGGTTCGGAAACAGAGTGAACAGAGTGTCTGCGCTGGCCAGGACGTTCCCATCATAGTAATAATCTGGTCCAAGATCGAAAGTGCCGGCGACGGTAACCAGACGATTAGCCAATTCCGTGGTCATTCCGGCTTTCATCGTTCCAAGAAAGGATCGCGATTTTTCGTCAAAAAGGATCGTCAAAGGCGTGTGCAACCGTTCGACTAACTGGTTCATTCCGCGCGCTTGAAAGATTGGATCGCCCGGATCAAACGCGATCACTCGAACAGTATTCCTGATCCCTGTGGTCGGGCTGCGGAGATAAGAGAAGGTATCTTCGACGTAAACCGGGTAGACTCCCTTAACGCCGTCAATTCCCGTGGCCTGCTGCAGGCGTGAGCGTGGAAACGTTTCGTGAGTATTAAAAATATGCAGTGCGCGGCTGACCATGACGAGGTCAGCCCGGAAGGACGTTAAGGCAGCGGTTTGGCTATCGTAAAGGCCGTTCAAAAAACCCAACTCCATGAACATGATCACAATGGCGAAAGCCACGGCCGCGACCGATACGAGCATCGTAAGCTTGTTATGAACGATATTGCGCCAGGCCAATGGCGTTCGCCGCGCGCCGATCTGTAGCATTACCTTTTTGATCATCACTTCAAAAAAGCTCTGCCGGATCGGCCGCGTGCAGTTTGCGAATGGCAAGAAACGCGGCGCTTAAGCACATCGCGGACGTGAGAACAAACACGCTAATCACACGACTTAGCTCCATCGTTACCGGCACCATCGCCTGTGTGCGCAGCAAAAAATAAATGACCAGCGCGAAAAGTAATGCGGGGATAAAGCCGAGCCACGAGAAAATCAACGCCTGACGCATGACGCAGCCGTAAATGAATCGACTGCCGTATCCCAGTGCCTTCAGCGTGGCGTATTCACGAAGCCGATTCTGCACTTCGCTGGCGAGCACTTGGTAAAGAATGACTGCGCCTGCCGCCAGAGCCACCATTACGCCTGAGGTGAACATGATCCCGATTGGTTTCACCTTTAACCAGAAAGTTTTTTCTGCTTTGGCGCTATCCGATCGTGTCAAAGCAGTCGCCACCGGCCACATCCGCGTTTTTATTTCCTCTGCGACGGCGCGCGCCGAAACGCCAGGTGCGATTTTTACAAGACCGGCATTGATCCTGTCAGTCGACGCCGAAAATTGTTCGAAAATTTCGAGGAACGTCTCGCGACTGGTTATCAAAGTGGCCCCAGCGACGAACCCGCCGCCGATGGCGTACTGGCCGACGATTCGGACCCGATGGTGCTGCACTTCCGACGCGACGCCCGGCGCGAGATGGCCGTGTTCCGGTCGCGATAGCAGATCGATTAGACCGGTGTCGCTCGGCAGCAGAAGCGAGAGTTGATCGTTCAGGGCTGGATCTCGAAAGGGACGCTGCGCGGGCTCTACGCCAATCGCCAGGATGTTCCATCGCTCGCGTGTTTCTGGACTGCGCCATTCACCAAGCGCCATCCAGACGGGCACGACCGATTCGACGCCCGGAATTGCACGCGCCTGCTCGAGGCGCGAACGCGGAAAATCGGCCGGCCGCGCCACGAAAACGTATTGTCGCGACAACACAAGGACGTCGAAATCGAGTGCGTTGTAGATGTTCGTCGCGTCGGTTTGGGCTGCGGCGTAGAATCCGAGCTGCATAAAGATGAGCAGGATCGCAAATGAGATACCGCAGAGAGCAATGAACGACCGGCCCTTTTTGTGGGAAAGGTTTCGCCAGGCCAGCGGCGTTTTCATCGCCTGATATGGTCTGCTTCAGCGGTGCGTGTGCCGAGATCGATTCGAACGGAGACTTCCAAATGCGTGAAACGTGAAACGGCTTCGGAATTGTCCAGCTTCACCCGGACCTCGACAATCCGGGTGTCCTTGTCGGCGCGGGGATCAATGTTGAGAACGTCGTTTTTATAAATGAGTTTTCCTATCTCCTCCACCGTTCCTTGAATGGGCTCGCCCAGTGCTTCGCTCGTGATAGTCGCGCGCTGCCCGACGCGGATAAACCCCACATCTGTTTCGTAGACCTCGGCGATTACGTGCATATCGGCCGTATCACCCATTTTCAAAATCGGATCGTTGGCAATGCGTTCTCCGGGATAGGTGAGAACTTTCAGAATTTCGCCGTCAATCGGCGCACGGATAACGGTGAGTTCGAGCTGCTCATCGGCGGATTTCAAACGGGCTTCAGCCGATCGCAGTCCAACTGTGCTGCGAACGCGCGCCAATGCCGCTTCCGCGGCACGAAGCTCCGCCTTGGCCTTGGCAAGTTCGGCTTCGCGGCTCTGCAAGAGGAACTTCTGTTCGTCGAAGCGCTGTGGCTCGACTGTCTTAGACGCAAGTAACGATTCAAAGCGCGCCATTTCCTTGCGTTCGTGCTCAACTGCTACCTCGAGGAGTTGCACCCCTTCGCGATTTTGATCCATTACCGCGTGCGCGTAAGCCGTCTCGGTTTCGACGCGCTCCCACGCTTCATCCAGCGTCGCCTTGGCGGCATCTCGTTCCGCTTTTCGCAACGTATACGAATCCAGATAGGCGAGGGGATCACCGGCTTTGACCTTTTTCCCTTCGATCGCTTCGAGTTTAAGGATCCGGCTGCCAGGCTGGGCAGCGATCGAAATGACCGCACGTCCCGGTGTGACACGACCGAGGGCGGTCACAGCCGAGGCAGGGTTGCGCGGGCGCGTGTCGGCTGTGCGTTTGCCGCAGCCACCGCCAGCCACAGTTACGACAAGGAGGAGAGCGAGGGCTCGCCGCGAAATTCGGTTAGGATTAATCATCGCTCTTCCCTTCGAAGCCAATGAGGATTGCGGTGCGCATTATGATCGATCGGGACGCGTACGGTCAAACTGCATCCTCAGCGAGGATGCGAAGACCGGTAATCGCAATTTTTTAGGCGTGAATTATTCCTGTGATCGGAATCTAATCGCTTGGATATGTCCGCCAGGGACCGACGCTACAGTTACAAAAAAAGAGCTCAGCCTCGAAAACTTTCGGGGCTGAGCTCTGGCGACGTTCTACTGATTGATTCGCAAACGCCGTTTGCTCTCTTCCTACCCTCGCAGGCTTGACCGTCTATCCGCCGGCGTCCCCGCACGGCGTATTCGCTACCGTTTGCTCATCCGCTACCCTCGCGGAATTTGACCATCCAGCCGACGGCCTCCCGGCGCGTCGTCTTCTCTGCTCGAGTAGGCGACGTCCAGAAAGCAAAAACCCCGATGAGACAAGCTCACCGGGGTTTTTGTTCTGGCGACGTCCTACTCTCGCACGGCCTATCGCCGTACTACCATCGGGGCTGCAGCGTTTCACTGCCGTGTTCGGAATGGGAACGGGTGGGGCCACTGCGCTATTGTCACCAGAGGTCCGAGCCGGACTGGCGGTTTCGGCGCTTCGCGTCGACGCGGATCTCTGGGGACGATGTCGATCTTGCGATCGACGATTAATGCGACGGTCATAGACCGCCGCTACCACATCAGATTTTCAAAGAACTGCTGATTCGTTGATATCTACATACAGGCTTTCGGAATTCTGCCGCCAGTGACGGCGGCAGCTACAACTTCGTCTGAGTTTTGTTTTGAGATCTTTTGTCTCCTCTGTTTGCCATCCCGCTTGCGCGGGATGGGTTAACAGAAAAGTAAAAGATCAAGCCGAACGGGTTATTAGTACTCCTGAGCTGAACATGTTA
>Ga0193750_1000026_pt1 | contig 90798 bp, 99 predicted proteins | sample L1c1metaG_FD_160569 | JGI IMG/M metagenome (GOLD analysis project Ga0193750, IMG submission 160569) | Soil microbial communities from a riparian zone of the East river system, Colorado, United States - L1c1 | ecosystem: Environmental > Terrestrial > Soil > Riparian zone | place: USA: East River... | reverse complement strand
CGCTTGTCGTCCACACCGATTGCTTTTCCGCCGGACATCGGGATGAGCTCGGTGATCCAAATGTCTTCTTTGGGCAGACGCGCGTTGAGATCTTCAAGAATTTCTACCCAAAAAAACCGGTCGTTGGTCGCGGTCGAAAGCGGGGCGCTAACGGCGTCGAGGGACGCGGCCTGTTTGCGCAACTTGTCGATCTTTGTCTCCGCCACGTGCATCGGCGCGTTTATTTTTCCAATCTTTTCCGCGCCGAACCGGGCCACTTGCGCGGCGTGCGTGTAGTAGAACCCCCAGCCCAGCAGCGCCAGAACGACGGCGGCGGCGGCCATCATAAAATAGGGCCGTCGTTGTTCGAGCTCCTGCCGGCGCAGAACAGTTGCCGGACGAAGGTTGAGCTCCATTGGGCACGAGCCAACCGAGCGCAGAGCCAAACCGACCAGTTCGCCAAGCAAATGCGCCGAACGTGTCACCTCGCCAATGGGCGCAGTCTCCGCAACCTTGACGTTGCGGAGTGGATTAAAAAATTCGATCGGCAATTGCAATTTTTCATGAAAAAACTCTCGCATATACGGTGTGCTCGCAGCTCCGCCGCACAGAAAAACGCGCTCCGGCGCGCTGCCCTGTTGCTGAGCGCGATAATGGCTGATTGAGCGCATTACTTCGGAATGCAGCCGCGTCATCGTGCTGCGCATAAGTTTGGAAACGCGCGCCACTTCCTGGTCGGTCGGCTCGGCATAGGCGCCACCGAGACTGATAAAACCGTCGCGCTTCTTGCGAATTTCCGCCGCCGCGAACGGTTCGCCAAATTCCTTCGCAATCGCCGCCGTCACCGAGCTCCCCCCAACTGCCACGCTCCGCGAGAAAATCTTTTGCGGTTCGATAAAAAGCAGATTGGTGGTGCGCGCGCCGATATCGACCAGGAGCGAGCAGCCGCTCAGGTCCGCGTAGTTGTAACGAAACGCGTTGTAAAGCGCCATCATCGTGACGTCGACAATGTTTGTGCGCAGCCCTGTTTCTTCGACCGCGGCGTTGATCTGGTCGAGCAGATCCGCTTTGATTGCCACCAGAACGACCTGGACTTCCTGCTCCCCGCCTCCGCCAATCAATTGATAGTCCCAAACCACTTCGTCGATCGGGAACGGAACATTCTGCTGCGCTTCGAACGCGATGATTCGCTCGATCTTTTCCTCTTCCACTGCCGGCAACTTTACAAAGCGGGCAAAGACCGATTGCGCCGGGACGGCGTAGTTGAGCGTTGCGTGCCTGATGTGAAGCTCGGCCATCATCTCTCGCAAAGTGGTGGAAATTTGAGCGCGACGAACGTCCTCTCCCACCAAATCCATCATCACTTCGCGCAACCGATAGTTCTGCAGAACGAGTCCGCCTTTGGGTTGCGCCTGAAACTCTGCCAGCCCGATTGTTTGCGAACCCAGATTTAGACTGATCGTGCGCTTCGGTTTGGACATGTGATCAAAAGTCACCGCGTTTGTTTTGGGCGTAACGGTCCCAGCAAACCGGCGCCAATGGGATTTCGTTCTTATTTAGAACAAATCCAGGGATCGGTGACAAGGCGGCGAACCCGCCGCCATGTACTTGGACTTGCATGGCCGGCGCCAACGGCACAAGAACCAGAGCCGGGAAACAAATGCTCACTCTCATCCGGATGTCGATCTTGCAGCAGATCGCAACCCGACCGCGAGCGGAAAAAATTCCACGAACCGGCGATTCAATTCCAGCGGGAAACATTTCCAGCGTGTCATTGGACAAATTGTTTGCTTCATTGCGTCCATGCCCGGCTTTATTCGCGTGGCCTTCGTCGCGTTGATTTGGGTTTGCCTGTTGGGGCCAGGCCGCTGTGGCGCTGCCACTTTAGCAGGCCAGACGGTCCGGCCGGACGGAACGTTGGACATACGTTTCCCGGTCGATAAATCTTTTCAGGATGCTGCGGCCGAAGGCGGTAACCCACGGCCAACTCAAGGACGAGCGATCGTTAGTTTTCCAAAGGGATTCGATCCGGCGCAGGCCTGGCCAATCCTGGTGGTGCTATCTACGACCGACGCCGGTCGCACCAACTTGATGGACGCACCATTTTATCAGCAACCGGCCACGGCCGAGGGATGGATCGTTCTCGCGTCGGACGCAACGATCAGTACGCGGCAAGATTCCACCAGCTGGCGGTTGGCGCTACTCGCAGCGGCGCTCCAAACCGTTCGCCGGGAATGGCCGCAATCCGCACGTTGGCCGGTGGCGTTCGCCGGATTGTCCGGGGGCGCGAAACTGAGCGGCGTTATCGGCGCGATGCTGGCAAGCACGAACGCTGTGCAGCCCTGTGGATTTTTTCTCGCCGGAATTAACGACGATCGATTGAGCGTCGCTTACAAGATGTACCATCCTCCGCCCAATTTTTTGAACACACCGATCTGGCTGAGCAGCGGGATGAGTGATCAGCGCGCTCCATACACGGCTCACGAGCGCGTTCGCTCCTCGCTGGTGAACACCGGTTTCAAGCGCGTTCGGCTGGAAACATTTCCGGGCGGTCACGAAGTCAACGCCGCGCAAGTGCAACTCGCGCTGCGCTGGTTCCGCCAGGCCGGCAACTTCTAAACTCCCGCGATCTCGCTCAAAAGATTTTACCGTGGTTGAGGCGACCCACGATGCAGTCATGGACGAATCTGCGAAAACATACGGCCGGGCCGTCCATGCCTTCCGAATAGGCTTCTTTCATGACCAGACGATGGAAGAGCTGCGTGATACGATTGAGCGTCGCCATGATTGCAAGGCCAAACACGTCGACTCCGTTCGGGTGGTTGAGATGGCAGGGTTCAGAAAAACGTGGCAAGGGGTGGTCGAAGTTTTCGAGCTAACAGGCCATCCCGACGCGAGAAATTGTTACGCGTGGCGCTGTGGCACGAGCGCCGAAGCCAAATACATTTCAATATTGGACATTCCGCCGGTGAACCTCCGCCCAAGATCACTCCGCACACGGGACAGATTAATTCGCCAGTCGTGTCGAGCGAGATTCTCGGAACTGGTGCTTCGGAAGAAAGCCGGAAGAGATTCTCCGAATCGGCAGTTCGCTCGAGGTTCAAGGACGGGAGCGCGAGAAATGCCCGTTAAATTCCTGATAGGATGCGCCGGCGTTGATCTGCAAATGCTCGTTCCCGACGCCGCCGGTGATGTAACTGCCAAATTCGTCGCCGCCGAATTTCCCGCTCGAGTGTCCGTAATAGAAACCAACCTCGCCGCCGGTCCAAGCCAGCGACGCTTTTTCCATCGCCAGTGATTCAGCCGATGAATAATCTTTTCCATCCTTCGGATCTTTTACTGCACGTGAAACCGAGGTTCGCTTCTGCCCTGGCTCAGCGCTGACCAAGCCCATTGGGAAATTGGCAACGGGCGCCGTTCCCATTCGCCCGAGCGCAGTCGAGCCAGGCAAACGCCCATCTAAGAATTCCGTCATCCGCAGTTCGCGAACCAGGGCTGCACTATCGACACTCGTGAAAATCTCAGGCCGATAGAACACGAACGTAGAGGCCGAGTCGAAAGGTTGCTGGGCCGCCAACGGAAAGCAGAGCGCGAGAAAGCCGGCGACGACCCCGAGAGCGCGCTTAACCATGCCAGAATTGAGAGCGGAAAAGCCGCAAACGCCAGCAAAATCTTTCAACATCAACCTATTCAACATCTCAACTCCCCAACGGTTGCGCTATCCTTTCATTTCTGTTCAATGTGAAAGCGATGCAGGAGCCGATGCGCGAACGGGGCGATCAGGAGCGTTGCGATGCCAATGAATGCCAGGCCCGAAAACAGCGCATAAAACGACGCGAAAAGCTTTGACGCGGTTGAGTGGAGAGGATCGACCGGGCCCATCCCGCCCAAAATCATGGACGAGTTCAGAATCGAATCGATCCAGCTCAAACCCGCAATGTAATGGTATCCGAGCACGCCCATACCTAGAGCGACACCGATCAAAAAAAGCGCAAGCAGCAGATGACGCAGCACGCGCCGGGCAAATTTGGCGCGGCTGAGCAACGGATGATTTCGACGTTCATACATCGGTAATGATGTTTCCGCCCCTTTCAGGCATTGTCGAAAATATTCGCTCGCATTAATTTCGAATTCACGGCTCGCAGTTAACGCGATTGGGCTTCGAGTTGCCGGATCTTTTCGGCCGTAGCCGGATTTGGGTAGATTCGATAAATCTCCTGAAATTCGCGGATCGCCTCGCTTTTTTTTCCGGCCATCTCGAGCGAATGGGCTCCTTTCAAATGGGTCTCGGCCTGGTCCTTCAATCGATTGCACAACGACAAGGCCGAAGTGAGATAGCGCCATAATCGTTTCTGATTATCACCGGGAGGCTCAGGGTAGCGGTTCAAAAAGTTCAATAGCGTCATCCGCACCGCAGGCACGTTCGCGCCGGCGAAGTCGCGCGCGATTCGGTCGACAACCGTAAGCGCATCCACCGTTTCCGTTTCGACTCGGGATTCGTGAAACGCTATTTCGTATCCTAACTTTGAGCGAAAATCGCGTGCTCGATTGGCGAGTAGCGCGATGCTGGCTGCGACTGGCACGGGTAAAGGTAGCACCGTGTCAGGCCGATCGATCTGGCGAAAATTTGCAGTCGCGTCGCTTACTTGAGCTAAAACGGATGCCGTCTGTTCTTTGAACTCTGCGATCATCCGGTTTTTCGAGTCAACTTCGCGCGGAATGGCGGTGGCCGATGGCGACGAGGCGGATGGCTCAGGCCACGGCGCTTCTTCAAGAGCATTTCGTAACGACGACGGAGGAGTCGCTAATTCCACAGGATCCTGGATTGGCCCGTCAACGACCTCTTCCAAGCGAGAATTTTTCCTGGCCGGTTGTTCGACCGGTGACGGCGCGGAAAATATTACGGTTGATGATGGAGACGCTTGGGAAAATGGCGTTGGCGATGGTGATGCCGATAGCGTCGGCGTTGCTGATGGTCGTGCCGAGGGGGACGGCGATCGGGTCGGTGATGGCGTTGGCGTTCGCACTGTCGTTGGCATCGGCGTTGGCGTCCGTAGTGGCGATGGCGTTGGTGACGCCGATAACGTGGGCGATGGTGAGGGGCGCTCGACTACCGGTGCTTCAGTCGGCTGCGTCTCAGCGGTCTTGGTGGATTTTTCCTTCGCTGCAGGAGTTGGAGTCCGGGTTGATCCAGGCTCCGACCAGTCGCCGACCTTCTCTCCGTTGACGAAAGTGGTCTGCAAACGGGTTTGACCCTGTTCCCTAATTACCGGCCCATCAAACTTTCCGTGGACCATTCTGCCGGTATAGCTGTTGACGAAATTTCCAAGGCGATACCAGGTCAGGGTACCTTCTCTGGTGGCATATCCAGCTGAATCGCGAGCACCAGACCAGGTCGCTTGCTCGGCGACTCCACGCAGATTATTCCAAACGACCGTTTTTCCGTCTTTCGTGCGCTGATATCTCGCGCCATTCGCACCCTGCGTAAACAGCAAGAGGAGGATACCGCAAACAAAAAGGCATCGGGCGCTCACAGCGGGCTTTGTCTCAATTCGAGCCAGCACCCTTTAACGCATTCCGGAAATATTCAATCGTCTTCTTGATTCCTTCGTCGAACTGCACTTTCGGTTCCCAGCCCAGAATTTTTTTTGCGCGGCTGATATCGGGCTGGCGCACTTTCGGATCGTCCACCGGCAGCGGTTTATAGTCGATTGTCGATCTTGCACCGGTGATTCGAATGATCTCCTCCGCGAATTGCTTGATCGTCATCTCCCGTGGATTGCCGACGTTGACCGGCTCGTGAAAATCGCTCATCGCCAGCCTGAAAATTCCATCGATCAGGTCCGAGACGTAACAGAACGAGCGCGTCTGCGAGCCGTCGCCGAAAACGGTGAGCGGTTTGCCGGCGAGCGCCTGTCCGATGAACGCCGGCACCACCCGCCCGTCGCGGAGCCGCATTCGCGGACCGTAGGTGTTAAAGATGCGCACGATCTTCGTATCGACTTTATGATAACGGTGATACGCCATCGTCATCGCTTCGGCAAAACGCTTCGCTTCATCATAAACGCCGCGCGGCCCGATCGGATTGACGTTGCCCCAGTAATCTTCCTTTTGCGGGTGCACCAGCGGATCGCCGTAGCACTCCGATGTCGACGCCAGAATGAACGACGCCTTTTTATCCTTGGCCAGGCCGAGCGTGTTGTGCGTCCCGAGTGCGCCAACTTTCAAAGTTGGGATCGGCAGCTCGAGATAATCGATCGGGCTGGCCGGCGACGCGAAATGAAATACGTAGTCGAGTTTTTTGTCCGGCAAGAAAATGAAATTAGAGACGTTGTGCTTGATGAAATGAAAATTCTCGTTGCCGGCGAGATGACCGATGTTGGCAGGATTGCCCGTGATCAGATTGTCGATCGCGATGACGCGATGACCTTCTGCCAGCAATCGATCGATTAAGTGCGACCCCAAAAAACCCGCGCCACCGGTCACAACCGAAACAGGTTTTGAGCGGGCGGCCATTGCTGGTTATCTAATCACCGAATATTCAGCAAGAAACAATCCAAATTGCATTTGTCATTTCGAGCGAAGTCGAGAAATCTCTTACTGTTTGTGTTAATTGATTCCCGATGCGCAATCTCACCGGCCCGATTATCGGGCTGATCGTCTGCGCCATCTGCAGTTCGAACGGTAACGCGGCAAATGCGCCACAAATTACAGAAGAAATCGAAGGTTGCAGGCTGCCAGTTCTTTCGTCATTCGACATTCGTCATTCGTCATTTTATTAGATCGACATGCGCATCTTATCCGGCATCCAACCAACCGGCGTTCTCCACATCGGAAACTATTTCGGCATGATGCGGCAGGCGATCGCCCTGCAAAACGAAGGCGAAGCGTTTTATTTCATCGCCGATTATCACGCACTCACCAGTGTCCGCGACCCGGATGTTCTCCGCGAAAACGTCCGGCGCGTCGCGCTCGATTTTCTTGCGGCCGGTCTCGACCCTGAGCGGGCTGCGCTCTTTAAACAAAGCGACGTGCCACAAGTGACGGAGTTGACCTGGATTTTGTCGACCGTCGCGCCGATGGGGTTGATCGAGCGCGCGCATTCCTATAAGGACAAACTCGCGCGCGGGATGTCGCCGACAGTCGGATTGTTCAGTTACCCGATCCTCATGGCCGCCGACATTCTGATCTACGACAGCGATGTCGTGCCGGTCGGGAAGGATCAGAAGCAGCACATCGAAATGACGCGTGACCTGGCGGGAAAAATGAATGAGCAGTTCGGACAGATCTTCAAGCTGCCCGAGCCGCGCATCCAGGCTGCGACCGAAGCCGTGCCCGGACTTGACGGCCAGAAAATGAGCAAGAGCTACGGCAACACGATCGACATCTTCGGAGACGAAAAAGAAATGCGGAAACGGGTGATGAGCATTGTGACTGATTCGACGCCAGTCGAAGCGCCGAAAGATCCGTCAAGATCGACAATAACTCAGTTGTATTCGCTTTTCGCTTCCAAAAGCGAACTCGAAGAAATGCAGGCGACGTTTAGGAAAGGCGGCACCGGCTACGGTGATTTTAAGAAACAGCTTTTCGAGAAAATCTGGGAATATTTTTCGCCGATGCGCAAACGCCGCGAAGAAATCCTGGCCGACAAGTTGTACATCGACAACGTCCTCGTTCGCGGCGCCAAGCGCGCCAACGAAATCGCCGGCGACGTCATGCAGCGCGTGCGCGCAGCGGTCGGATTGCGTTGAAGGATTCCTACAGAGTTTTTAGAAACTGAACCAGGTCCCGGCGGAAACTGGTTTCAGCAGCGTTGTATCCCTGCCGAGTAAGACGCACCCGACCGGCCCGGTCGAGAACCGCCAGCGCTGGCACTCCTCTGAAACCGAAACTGTCATGCGCTTTTCCTCCGGGATCGAAAGCAAGCGGCAATGTTAGGTGCCGCCTTTCCGCAAATGCTCGAAACCGCTCCGGCGTGTCGTCCCCTTTGTCGCTGGCTACGAGAACGAACTCAATGTCGTGATTGTTACTTAAGTCTGCGCGGACAGCGGCCAGTTCTGGCAATTCCGCGATGCAAGGCGCACACGTCGTCGAAAAGAAATCGACGACCAGGATTTTTCCGCGCTTCGAACTGACCGGAACGCCTCCACCGCTAACCGGCTGAAGATCGAACGTCGGCGCGGAAGCATCTCTGACGCGATTGAAGGAGCGGGCCAACTGCTCTGGCACATACCAAACGCAATACCAGACTGAGCCGATCAATAGCATAACGGCGAGGCCGGTAGCGAGATCACGCCGTGTGCGCAGGGTTCTGACAAAAACCAGACCGATTGCGACTGCCACCGCCCAGAGAATTAGATTGGGCCACAGCACCGGGATGTTGGCCAGAACAAGGTAAGCGAATGACGCGAAGAGTGGGAAAACCAGCAGAACGGCGGCGAACCAGTCTTCTTTGGTTCGGCCAAGCCAGATTGCGGCACAAAAAAGCACAACCGCGCCATCCAAGTAAATGAGACGAACGTCGTTGGAGACCAGGATGGCAACGCCGTAAACCACTGTCAGCGCCAATACGGCAAGGCCCACGGCCAACAATCGCAATTTCCAAGCTGACTTCGGTTTTTCGTCCATATCTTTTGGATGTGATGCATTTCGAAGCGCTTTCGGATTCAAGAAATTGATCAATGCGACGGTCATCCGCCTCCGCGCAAGGCTACTGCGCGACGGGTAGACCGCCGCTACAGTTTCAAGAAATGGCAACGCTGACTGTTCAGGAAGAAGATGTGCGACGTCGATTGCTATGACTTTGCGCCATGTCCGGCGGTCACAAGCAGGATAAACTGCAACATGGCCAGGAGAAGCAGTGTCGCGATCGCTGTGAAAAACGGCCAGAATGTTTTCAACACAATCGCGTTGTAAAGTTGCAAGAGGGTGACAGCAACACCGACCAGGCTGCTGCTGAAGAACGCGATTCTGCTGCCGCCCGCGGCCGCGAATTCTTCCCGCGAAAAGCGGCGATAACCGCGAGAAACGATCTGGGCAACGCTAACAATCATCACGAAGCTGGTAATGCTGCACAGCTGCCAAACTCTCGCAGCGTCGAGAGTCGTTGAAGAAAGCACCATGGCGATGATCGACGCTGCAAAGGGTATCGCTGAGTTTGTTAGCAGAATCCGCAGTCGGAACTTGTCGATCTTCGACCATTCGTGGACCGAGCGATTGCGAAACGCGACTACGACGCCGGCGAATCCTGCCAGCGTCACCGCGATTTGCGCACTTGCGCTTAAAGCTTCACTCGGTTGCATTTCTAAACGAAATCAGGTTTGACCCATTCGCGGACAAGGTTTGGATTAACATAAAGACCGTCGCACATCGCGGCGTGGCCGTTGAGAACTTGCGGTTGGGAAGCGTTGGCGAGGAAAAAACCGAAGTCGCGGGTCAGGATTTCGTGAATTTCCCCGAACCAGGAGCCGCCGTTGTACTGCGGCATAAAGTTCAGCTCGACGAGAACGAATTTTGTTTTCGCGAGCGTTTGCTTCGCACCGGCGAGCACTCCTTTCTCGTAACCTTGGACGTCGATTTTCAGAAGCGAGACCTCCGCAAGATCGACAAGTAACCGGTCGAGCGTTGTCATTTTAACTTCAACTTCCGACGTGATCGTCCAATTGCTGCCGATGACCGCGCGCATCTCTTCGCGGGGTTGGAGAAGTGAAGCCCCGGTCGTATCGCGCGTGATCTTCAGCGTCTCGACACTTTCGCGTTCGCCGATGGCGGCGTTGTGCAATTCAACGCGACGGTCGTTTCCGAATTTTTTCTGCAACACGACAAAGGCGTCCGGCAGCGGCTCAACGATGATCAATTTCTCCGGCGTCACCAAATTGAGCAGCACGCCGGACCATTGGCCGGTATTTGCGCCGATATCGACCACATTGCGGAGTTTGCCGACGTGGCCCGGCGCAAAAAGTGAGAGACCGCTCTGCTCGGCATCGAGCGCGAGGCTTTCGCTTTTGAACAACTCTATGGGCGAAAGACGCCGGCCGATGTCGCGCAGTTTTCGCCGGTTCCGGACAAGATCGACAATGCCGCAGGGCACAATGAATTTGAGAAAGCGCTTCAAACGGGTTCGCGCGAAACCGACGCTTGCGCGGCGCCGTTCTTGAGTTCGGCGAAGATCAAGCGGCCGGCAGCGGTCTGGAGCGCGCTGGCCACGACGACGGTCCGGGTTTTACCGACATGCGCGCGCGCATGATTGACCACGATCATCGTTCCGTCAGGCAGATAACCGACGGCCTGGTGTGGCTCGCGACCTTCCTTGATCAAATGCAAATCAATTTCGTCACCGGCGATAACCGTCGGCCGCAATGCGCGAGTAAGATCCGACAGATTCAACACTGCCACTCCCTGCAGCCGCGCGACCTGCGCCAGCGCATGATCGTTCGTGAGCAAACGAGCTTTCAATACTTTGGCGATTCGCACCAAGCGCGCGTCCGCTGCAAGATCGACATCTTCGCTCGTGCTGTCATGAATCGTCAGATCAACTTCGCGCGAACGTTGCAACTGATTTAAAAACTCCAAACCGCGCCGACCCCGCTCGCGCTTCGTCGGATCGTGCGAATCGGCGAGCAATTGCAATTCATCCAAAATGAACCGGGGCACAATCAGTGAGCGGCTGAGGAATCCGGTTGCGCAAAGATCGGCGATGCGACCGTCAATGATGACATTGGTGTCGACGACGAGCGGTTCATGCTGAGTCGTTTCGCGAGCGAAACGCACGTAGGGGATGAGGAGGGAGAATTCATCGCGACTACTCCGAATCGCCAGCATCATCCCCAGATAACCAAAGACCGCGTAAACAATGAGGCGCACCGACCATTGCATCGCTTCCGATTGATAACGCAAAACTTGAGAAGCCATCAGCAAGTTGGCGAAGATCAAACCGAGTAAGAGACCGAAGGTGGCCGACGAAAACAGACGCAGCGAAACACCCTTGAGTAAGCGGTCGATCAACACGACCACCAAACCGAGGAGCAATCCGAGGAGCAAGCCAGGCCAAAGATTCCCGACCAGCGCTGAAGAGATGTTTGCGCCAATCACAGCGCAAAAGGTGATGAACAGAACGCGCAACAAATTAATCGTCAGCAGCGGCGTCATCAACGTCCTCCGGTTTGGGCGCGCGGTTTAGGCGGCGGCGTAGCGTTGCTTTCGATCTTCGCAGCGTTGTCGCGATAAAAGAGGACGCCGTGCGCGCGCAGGTTAGCAACGAGAGCGCGCAGATCATTGGCCAGTTCCTGATTAGTAAGCAACGCGGCGAGCAATCCTTTTCCCTGGGTGGCGGAACTCATCACTTTTTGCAAATCGTCGGCTGCTTTTTTGGTGGAGTCCATCGCCGAATCCGCTTTATCGACCACCGGACCAAGCTTCTTCGAAGATTCGGCAAACGCGGTAGTCGCTTCATTCAAGTGCGCCACGCTCGATTTCAAATTCTCGGCAGTTTGTTTGGAAAGCACATCCTCATTTAGGCGCGTCACGGTCGTGTCGATCTTTTGGACAACGCCACGCAAGTCGCCAACCAGCGCGCCTCCTTCACGGGTGAGATCGTCGATGCCGGTCTCGCGCGTGCCATTGAGGTAGGTATTTGGCTGCAAAAATTTTGTCGGCACGCCGGGTGGCATGGTGACACTGACAAAGCGATCACCGAGCAAACCGGAACTTCCCACCGTGAATTTGCTGCCGTCGGGAATTTTCACGTAATCGTAGATCTTAAGCGGAACGGCAACGCCGTTGCCTTCTCGGACCAAACTCGGTCCGCCCGAGACTTTGCCGATGCGCGCGCCCGCGAGCAAAACATCGGAGCCTTTCAACAATCCGCTGGCGTCGCTGAAACGGATGGTGAGCGCATAATAAGTTTTGAAACCCTCCCCCAGCCTGCCGAATTGCACCACGAGCGCGCCCAACATGGCCAGTCCGGCAAAAACAAAAATGCCGACTTTGAATTCCAAACCTCGCTCGTGCCGGTTCATTGAAGGTTGATTGTCGATCTTAGCATTGTTGTAGCGGCGTTTGTGTCAAACGCCGAACTAATAAACAGGCGCTCGCCACGGCGGGCGCCTCTACAAATTTTGCTGCTCTGACCGTCCAACCAGGAAATCCTGGATAAGTTGATCGGACGATTGTCGTAAGTCTTCCGGCGTCCCCTGAAAGTAAATTTGCCCCTCATGCAAATACGCGATTCGATCGGCGACGTGAAAGGCATTTTTCATATCGTGCGTGACGACGATGCTGGTGACGCCAAGCCGCTGTTGCAATCGGCGGATCAATCGATTGATGGAATCGGAAACGACGGGATCGAGTCCGGACGTTGGTTCATCATAAAGAATGCACGATGGCTGGCGAATGATGGAGCGGGCGAGGCCGACACGCTTTTTCATTCCACCGCTCAAATTGACCGGCATTTTTTCTTCCTGTCCCTGTAGCTCCATCACATCGAGCATCTCGCTCACGCGTTTGCGCAAGACTTTCGGATCGCGCTCGCCCGCTTCGCGCAACGGAAATGCGATGTTTTCCGCCACCGTCATCGAATCGAAAAGGGCGCTGCCCTGAAAAAGAATGCCGACCTTTTGGCGAATGGCCGCGAGATTCCGCTCACTCATGTCGATGATGTTTTGGCCTTCAATCCAGATTTCGCCCGCGTTGGGTCGCATCAAACCAATGAGATGTTTGAGCAGGACGCTTTTGCCGCCGCCGCTCCGCCCGATGATGGCGAGCGTCTCCCCGCGCGCGACGTCGAGATCGACTCCGCGCAAAATTTCCTGAGCGCCAATTGTTTTCACCAGCCCATGCACGGCAATCATCGAACCGTTACGTCGATCTTGCGCGCTCATTGATAGCCCGCCGGGTAAATGATGTTGAGCAGCATGGTCAGGAAAAAATTGCTGATCAGAACAGCAAGCGAAGCGTTGACCACCGCTTCGGTCGTGGCGCGTCCGACGCCGACGGCGCCCTCGCGCGCGGTCAATCCTTTGTGGCAACTGATGAAAACGATCAGGATGCCGAAGCAAAATGCTTTCGACAAACCCATGATGATGTCGCGACTGCGGGTCCAGCGGACCATGTTGGCCATGTAGTAAGTGCCATTGACTTCGAGGAGAAAAATCGCGACGAAATAGCCAACGGCGATGCCGACGGCAATGCATTCGGCCACGAGTAACGGCATCGAGACCATCATCGCGAGCGCGCGGGGCACGACCAGATAATCGGTCGGATAAACAGCCAACGCGCGTAACGCGTCGATTTGTTCCGTCACCTTCATGGTCCCGATTTCGGCCGACATGGCCGCGCCGACGCGACCCGTTACCATTAACGCGGTCAAGACAGGTCCCAACTCACGGAGGATCGCGACCGACACGACCGCGCCGACGGCCGAGCCCATTCCGATCTTGTGAAATTGGAAATAGGTCTGGGCGGTAAAAACCGCGCCGGTAAATCCGCCCGTGATTACGACCACCAATTGCGAAAGCAGTCCGATCTCGACAATTTGGTTGAGAAATAATTTCCAGCGCAATCGACGAGTAAAAAGCGAGTGGAACGTATCCGCCGCCAGGATCACGATTTCGCCCAAATACTGGACGAACCGCATGAGTGGTCTTCCCAGAGCGTTAAAAAATCGAGCGAACATTTGCTGTCGTGTTTAGACAACCAGCAGTTGCGTTTTCGTTTTTGGCCGAAGCTCCGCCGGAATTGCGCCGATGAAATGCGGATCGAGCGCGAGCTTGCGAAAGATCGCGCGAATTTCGCGAAAGGTGACGGTGGGCTGGTCGAGCTCGAGATAAACCAGGTTGTGATTGCGATCGACCTTGTAACGCAGGCTGGGAATGGCCGAGAGCTGGTGATCGAGTTCTAAAATCTTGTCCAAATCACCAAGACCTGCGGCATAAACTTCCAATTCAAGCATGGAAACGAAAGCTTACGAGTAGGAAGAAACGATGCAAAACCATTATCGAATCGCGCGCCTGTAGCCACCAGCGTGCGGCCGGTCGGAATCGGATCCACCAACGGCGCATAGCGCCGTGGCTCCAGTTTGCGCAGCGCGCAGAGCTGAGTAGATGTCGATTCTGGAAGATGTCGATCCTGCGAGCAAAACCGGTTTTCTTCGCCACTGCTCTTCTTTTCTTTGCCGGCTGCCAAACCGAGCCGACCGGCATTCAAAACGCGAAGGTCGCCATGGCTCAGCGGATCGCAGCCGAGCCGACCGGCGATTATTATATCGGGCGGCGTTATTTTAAACCGGACTTCAAGTTTTGGGGTTACGTGCGGCGACCGAACCAGCCTTGGAGCATGGCACAGCTGGTGATGTTGAATGAAAAACAGAAACTCGCGCCCGACCGGGCCGCGTTGAAGTTCGGCTCGGACAATAATTACGAATACAAACTCTACGGGAACTTTAGCGGCGACAAAGTTTATGAGCCGGCGAGCAACCGGGTTTATCCGGAATTTATCTTGAAGGATTACGAAGTGATCTCAACCAATCCGCCGCCGATTTTCAAAACCCAGATCAGCGGCCGGGCTGACGCCGCCCAGACCCGCTACATGATCGAGAAACCGGAGCCGCAATTTTAAGTCCGGGCCCCTCTGTCATGTCGAGCGGCAACGTGAGGTTGCATCCATTTAACAGCGGCGTAGGCCGCTATAGTGAGAGCCTGCCCTGAGCGAGAGCAGCAAGTCGAATGGGAGACATCTCATACTTTTTCGGTGCCCACATAGCGTGCAAAAACTAATAGTGAGAGATTCCTCGACTTCGCTCGGAATGACAAAACTTCGGCCGACATGACAAGAGGCCAAATCACTACGGGAAAAAAGGACAATCTCGCGGAAGAGTTTTTGCGGTATCTCGCGGTTGAACGAAACGCTTCGCCGCGGACGTTGAAAGCTTATCGTCAGGCGTTGGCCGCTTTCCGCGGTCGAAATAAAAGGCCGTGGAAGCAATGCTCGCCGGATGATTTTCGCGATCATCTCTTCGGGATCATGAAACGCGGCCAGGCGCGTTCATATGTGCGCTTGCAGTTTTCAGCGTTGCGCGCGTTTTACAAATTTTTGACCGATCGAAAGAAACTTCGAATCGATCCGTTGAGACAACTTCAGCTGCCAAAAGTCGAGAAAAAGCTTCCGCTCGTGCTGACCCGGCAACAGATCGAAGAGCTTCTGGCTGCGCCGTTGAAGATCCCGAAGCAGCGCGCCGCGCCGGAATGGATGCCGCTGCGCGACGTCGCGGTGATGGAGCTTTTTTACAGCAGCGGATTGCGATTAAGCGAACTGGCGGTGCTCGATGTGGAAGAGGTCGATCTTTACACCGAATCGGTGCGTGTTTTTGGCAAGGGCCGGAAAGAACGCGTTTGTCCAATCGGCGCGCCGGCGCTGGAAGCGATTTCAAAATATCGCAGCGCGGCCAACGTCCATTCCGGCGCGCTCTTCATCAGTAAATCGCGGAAACGGATTTCGTCGCGCTCGATCTGGTTGATCTTGAAACGTTATTTACGGCACACGTCGATTCCGATCTCGATTAGTCCGCACAAACTTCGGCACACTTTTGCCACCCACATGCTCGACCGCGGCGCGGATTTGCGCAGCGTGCAGGCACTGCTCGGTCACGCCAGTCTTTCGACGACCCAAATTTACACGCACGTAACAGTCGAGCGTCTGAAGAAAGCCTACGCGGAAGCGCATCCCCGCGCCTGATCGCGAAGTTACGGCTGCGTCTTTCGCGCCAGAAGATCGCGAAGCAGCGGTTCGGCATCTGGATAATTGGGATCAAGTTGCAAAGCGATTCGGAGTTCGGCGATTGCTGAATCAATTTCGCCTTTCCGCGTTAAACCAACCGCCAGATTGTAATGCGCGCCCGGATCGTTTGGTTGAAGCTCCGCCGCTCTTCGGTAATGCGCCAAGGCTGCATCGATTTCATCTTTTTCGAGCAACAGATTCGCGAGATTGGTGTGGGCGTCGACAAAATCGGGCGCGAGTTGCAGCGCACGCCCGTAATAGGCGATCGCCTGCTCCGACTGACCGGTTCGAGCAAGCGCGTCTGCCAAACTGTAGTTGGCTTTGGGATTATTAGGATCCGCTTTCAGCACTGAGCTTAGCAATGGGATCGCGGAGCTGGCGTCGCCTCTTCGCAGAAGGGCAGCTCCGAGGCTGGACTGACCGAATTGATAATTCGGCTCGATTTCCAGAGCCTTCTTAAAATGAGCGATCGCTTCGTCCACTGCTCCTCTCCGGAGAAGGACATTGCCCAGGTTATTATGCGCGGTCGCGGAGTTTGGATTTTTAGATATCACATCTCGAAAACAATTCTCGGCATCGCGGTAATTGCGACTTTGCGCCCAAGTGAGACTTCCGAGGAGCACTAACACCGTCGCAATACCGACGGAAAAAACCGAACGAAGCCTTGTTTGACTTCGCGCCCATAACCATGCGACCCCGGACGCGATCAAAGCAATGATGGCGGTGTCGGCAAGATATTGAAAATGATCTGCCCGGAATATGGCGAACTGACGCAGCGGCGGCGGACAGGACATAAAGTAAGAAAGATTGAAAAATCCCAAGACCGGAAAAAGCATGGCCACGAAGCAAAGCAAAGCCGCCAGCGGCGCGCGCGATCTTCGACGCGCAATCCACAATCCGATAAAGAGGGCAAGGGCTACGATTGGGAAAAGATATTGCCACCAAACATTCTCACTGATCTGCCAGCGCGGATAAATGATGGTCAGATCTGCCGGCCAGAAGAGCTTTCCGAGGTAAAACCAAAACAGCCGCCCCGCGATCAGCAATCGGTCGATCGGAGAAAAATCGAATGTCTCGCCGTGTTCTACACAAAATTTTTGCTCGACCCAAACGGTCACAATCCCGGCGACAAGGGCGACACCAAAAAATGGCAGTAGCGGATTAAGATCGCGCTTCCATGCCACCTCTCCGCGCTTCCACCAGAAGATAACCAACAGCACAACCGGTAATGTAACAATGGCGGTTTTGGTCATTAGACCAGCCACGAAAAGGGCGAGTGCGAGAAGGTAGGACGCAGATTGTCGATCTTTGTCGTATTTCAAGTAAGCCAACGCCGCGGCCGCGGCGAACACTCCGGACAATGTGTTCTTCACTTCGGAAAACCAGGCGACGGATTCCACATGGACTGGGTGCAATGCGAAAATCGCCGCCGCCAGCCACGCGCCGGGTACCTCAAGCCTGCGTAGAATTTGCAGCAAGAGAAGCGCCAAGGTCGCGTGAAGGAGAATGGTGAGAAGGTGATAAGGCAGCGGCCAGCCGTCCCAAAGTTTGTACTCCAGCCAAAAAATTGTGTGAAGAAGCGGATAATATTGTGGCGCCGCGCTTGGATCAGTCCAGATTCGGGTCAAGCCATGAAATGAGCGCAGGGCTGGCGCTGTGATGTGAATCTCGTCATCCCAGATCGGTTTCCCATTCCAGGCCGGCTGATAGACCAGCAAGGTCGCAACGACTAGAACCAGCGCGAACAACCAATTCCGGGACGACATCAATCAGACGACGGACCGGCAGCTCGCTTCGTTCTATTCAGCGATCGGCTCCGCCAGCTTCTTCGTCGGCGCGTCGGATTGAAAAACGAGTTTTCCATCCGTCGCAGTGACCTGAACTTTGGTGCCGGCCTTGACATTGCCGCGCAGAATTTCTTCCGCCAGCGGATCTTCCAGGAAGCGCTCGACCGCGCGGCGCATCGGCCGGGCGCCGTAATTTGGATCGTAGCCTTTTTCGATCACGAATTCGTGCGCCAGGTTATCGAGAGCGATCTCCACTTCCTTCGCTTTCAGACGAATCTTCACTTTTTCCACTTCAAGATCGACAATCCGCAGGAGATGCGATTTCTCGAGTGAGTGGAAGACGATGATTTCGTCGAGGCGATTCAGAAACTCGGGTTTAAAGACGCGCTTGGTTTCATCCAAAATCTTTTCCCGCATTGAATCGTAATCGTGTCCTTCCCGCGGCGCGCCAAAACCCATGGTCGTCTGCTTTTTCAGCAGCTCGGCGCCCACATTCGAAGTCATAATGATGATCGTGTTCCGGAAATCAATCTTCCGGCCTAACGAATCCGTGATTTTGCCTTCTTCGAGAATCTGTAAAAGGAGATGCATCACATCCGGATGCGCTTTTTCAATTTCGTCAAAGAGCACGACTGAATAGGGACGACGACGCACCGCTTCGGAAAGCTGACCGCCTTCCTCGTAGCCAACGTAGCCCGGAGGCGAACCGATCAAACGCGACGCGGTGAATTTTTCCATGTATTCCGACATGTCGATCTGAATCAGCGCGTCGCGGTCGCCAAACATGAATTCGGCGAGCTTCTGGGCGAGGAACGTTTTGCCGACGCCGGTCGGTCCGAGGAAAATGAACGAACCAATCGGGCGGCGCGGATCCTTCAGATCGGCGCGGCTGCGACGCAGCGCTTTTGAAATCGCCGTGACCGCTTCGTCCTGACCAATGACTTTGCCTTTCAGCTCCTCTTCCATCTTGAGAAGCTTTTCGGTCTCGGCTTGCTCCATTCGTTGCAGCGGAACGCCGGTGACCTTTGCGATGATGTGCATCATGTCGTCGGCCGTAACCAGCACTTCCTTTTCTTCCCGCTCCTGACGCCACTTCTGCAAAATGGACTCGAGTTTTTCCTTGGTCTGCTTTTCTTTGTCGCGAAGTGACGCGGCTTTTTCGAAATCCTGCGCCTTGATCGCCGCCTCTTTCTCGAGTCGAATGCGCTCGATGTCTTTCTCGATTTCCTTCACATCGGGCGGACGCGTCATGGAGTTGATCCGCGCCCGCGCGCCGGCTTCGTCCATGACATCGATCGCTTTGTCCGGCAGAAAACGTCCAGTGATATAACGCTCGGAAAATTTGACCGCCGTCTCGAGCGCTTCGTCGGTCAGTTTCGCTTTATGGTGGGCTTCGTACTTCGGACGCAACCCTTTCAAAATCTCAATCGCTTCCTCGATGGTCGGCGCATCGACTTTCACCGTTTGGAACCGGCGTTCGAGCGCGGCGTCCTTCTCGATGTACTTGCGATATTCGTTCATCGTGGTCGCACCGACGCATTGCAATTCGCCGCGACTGAGCGCGGGTTTGATAATGTTCGATGCATCCATCGCGCCTTCGGCCGAACCAGCGCCAACGATCGTGTGCAGCTCGTCGATAAAAAGAACGACGTTTTTGGAACGGCGAATCTCGTCCATCACCGCTTTGATGCGCTCTTCGAACTGGCCGCGGTATTTTGTGCCCGCGACCATCAATGCGAGATCGAGCGTGACGACGCGCTTGTCCCGCAGCAGTTCCGGCACATTGCCGCTCGCGATTTCCTGGGCGAGTCCTTCCGCGATCGCGGTCTTGCCGACGCCGGCCTCGCCTATCAGCACCGGATTATTTTTCGTGCGCCGGCAGAGCACTTGAATTACGCGTTCGATTTCGTTGCGACGTCCGATGACCGGATCGAGCTCACCTTTTTTGGCCAGTTCGGTCAGGTCGCGGCCAAATGCGCGCAGCGCGGGAGTTTTGACATCTTTCTTGGAAGTCGGCTCGCCTTCTTCCGCTTCCGAAGGCGTAAAATTGGGATCGAGCTCCTTTAAGATTTCGTTTCGCGTCCGCTCGATGTCGATCTCGAGGCTCTTGAGCACGCGCGCGGCAACGCCCTCGCCTTCCCGAAGCAAACCGAGCAAAATGTGTTCGGTGCCGACGTAGGAATGATTGAGCGCCTTGGCTTCCTTGCCGGCGAGCGCCAGAACTTTTTTCACCCTCGGAGTGTAGGGAATGTTGCCGACAATTTTTGTTTCCGGCCCCGAGCCGACTTGCTTTTCGACTTCCATTCGAACGGTCTCGAGATCGAGCCCCATTTTCTGGAGAACGTTGACCGCCACACCCTGGCCGAGCTTGATCAGTCCGAGCAGAAGATGCTCCGTACCGACATAATTATGATTGAAGCGGTCGGCTTCTTTGCGAGCGAGTTGGAGGACCTGTTGGGCGCGAGGTGTAAAATTGTTCATTGTTCTGATGGCGTCGGACTCGAGCCATTGCCGGAGTCCATCGCCAGCTTACTGATATCAGGTTTGGGAAGGACTTTCAAACGCGCCCGGATAATTTGCGCTCGAAGATGATCGCGCTCCTCGGCGTTGAGTTTTTGCTGCGAGCTTTTTTGGAGATGCGCCGGCTGCGTGTCCATGAACAATTCATCGATCGGGAGCCGCTTCTCTTCCGGGAACACGTTGAGATCGATCCCCAGTTTGATGATGGACAACAAATTGAGCGCCTCCTTCGAGCTCATCGCATGCGCGTAAGTCAATACGCCATAGGCGCGGCCGATCTGGTCCCAGAGCGTGTTCGATTTTTTCTGAATCAATACCTGCCGCGAGTCATGTTCCTTCTCGATGATCGTCTCGATCACTTTGGTGAGGCGGGAAATGATTTCGTCTTCTTTTTCGCCAAGGGTGGTCTGATTGGAAATCTGGAAAAGATTTCCCATCGCTTCGGTGCCTTCGCCGTAGAGGCCGCGGACGGCCAGACCGATTTTGCCCACCGCCTGAACAACTTGGTTAATCAGTTCGCTCAGGACCAAACCCGGCAAATGCAGCATCGCCGACGCGCGCATGCCCGTGCCGACATTGGTCGGGCAAGCGGTCAAATAGCCAAGGCGCTGGTCGTAAGCGAACTCGAGCTCGTTTTCCAGTGCGGTGTCGATCTTGTCGAGAAGTTTGAACGCCTGCTTCAATTGCAACCCCGACCGCATCGATTGCATCCGCAAATGATCTTCTTCGTTGATCATGATGCTGAGCGTCTGGCGGCGATTCATGACGACCGCGCTGCCGGCGCTTTTGGCCGCATGCTCGCGGCTGATCAGATGACGCTCGACCAGGACCTGTTTCTCCAACGCGGAGAGGTCCTGCAGGAGTTCCGAAAATGAGTCCTGCATTTCCGGAAGTTGTTCCACGTGCGGTTTGATCAGCTCAAGAATCGCAGTGCGCTCGGCTTTTTTCGCCCAACCGGGAAAAGCGCGATTCCGCAAATTGCGCGCGAGCCGGACCCGGCTGCTGACCACGATTTGATGATGCGGTCCTTCGCCACGGAGCCATTCTCCGGCGTTCGACATGACATTCGAAAATTTCACGGCGCTAACTCGCTAGTTCGCTTTCGAGCTGTTTGATTTGGTCGCGCAAAGACGCGGCCGTCTCGTAATTTTCCTCCGCCACCGCCTTTTGCAGGCTCTCGTTCAGATTGCGCATCTTGTCGCTCAACTCTCCCGCACGATGCGCCCGCTGCGGCACTTTGCCAACATGCGCCGTTCCTTTGTGCATCGCTTTCAATAATGCGGTCAACGCTTCGGTGAAAGTTAGGTAGCAGGTACTGCACCCGAGCCGGCCGGTTTTTTTGAAATCGGGCTGAGTAAAACCACAAACCGGACATCGCTGGGCCGAGCTTCCCTTTTCGATTTCTTCGGCCGCGCCGATGCCGAGCAGCAAATCCGCCAGGGCGAAACCGGTCGGGTCCTGCACGCCTTTTTCTTTCGAGCACGCGTCGCAGAGATTCACCTTCTGCATCTTCCCCTCGATGATTTGGGTCAGGAAGACCGTTGCGTCATTGCATTTACAAACGTCGCACAACATTTCTACAACTTAGACCTGTTACACGCTTAAATCATTCAAGCTGCGAGTTTGTCGAGCACCTTTCGCGCCGACCTAGATATTCCGATTGCTTTGTCACGCCGTAGCCTTGGCGAAGGCGGATCGATCTTATGAATAAATCGGCGTCCCTGTCTCTCGCGTCATTTCCCGGAAGCGCGCAATCATTCGCGCGGTAATCGGCCCGGGTTTACCGGTTCCAATCGGACGGCCATCGGCTTTGACCACCGGAATAATTTCCGCCGCGGTGCCGGTGAGAAAAGCTTCGTCGGCGATAAAAACATCGTGGCGCGTAATATCCGCTTCAGTCACTTTGATTCCCGTCTCAGCCGCAATTTCAAACACGAGCGAACGCGTAATTCCGCGAAGGGCGCCGGCGGTGATCGGCGGCGTGAAAATTTGGCCGCGCTTAACGATGAAGACATTGTCGGCGGTGCACTCCGCCACATTGCCCTCGTCGTTTAACATCAGCGCTTCATCGGCCTTGGCCAGGTTCGCCTCAATTCGCGCCATCACGTTGTTCAAATAGTTAAGCGACTTGACCGCGGGATTGAGCGCGCTCGGATTTGTCCGGCGCGTGGCGCAGGTCACCACGGTCAGTCCGCTGCGATAAACCGCTTCGGGATAAAGCGCGATTTGCGTGGTGATAATGATCACGCTCGGCGTTTTACATTGCTCCGGATTCAGGCCGAGATTGCCAACGCCACGCGTGACGATCAGTCGGATGTAACCTTCTCGCAGATCATTTTGCCGGATCGTCTCCAGCAACGCTTCAGTCATTGCCCGCTGCGACATCGGTATTTTCAAACAAATGGAGCGAGCCGAATCCCAAAGCCGCTCCAGATGTTCCTCCAAGCGGAAGACCCGGCCGTTGTAAAAACGGATCCCCTCAAAAATTCCATCGCCATAGAGCAGGCCATGATCGAACACCGAAACTTTGGCATCGCCTTCGGCATAAAATTTTCCGTCGACATAAATCTGCGATGTCTTCGCCGCGGGCTTCGATGCGGTCCGTTTATCGACCGCCGGTTTTACGGCCGCGCGTGATTTAGGTTCGTCCATCACCGTCCCGCCAGCATTAGTGGTTTTCATAATTGCAGGAAAAATCTCCGTGTTTCGTAGCGCAATTCAAGGGACAAAATGCGGCGGCGTTGATTGGATGCGGCCATCTTTGATATCCAGCTCGCGATCGCCGCGGCTGGCAAGGCCGGCATCGTGGGTGACAATTAGCAAACTTTTCTTGCGCTCACGCGCAAGGTTCATCAAAAGATCGACAATCGCGTCGCCGGTTGCGGAGTCGAGATTGCCCGTGGGTTCGTCGGCAAAAATGATGTCGGGATCGTTGGTCATGGCCCGCGCAATCGCGACGCGTTGCTGCTCCCCTCCGGAAAGTTCCGCCGGCAAATGCTGCATTCGGTCCGCCAATCCCACCGTGGCCAGACTTTCCTCGGCCGCTCTTTTTCCCGAAGCCCCACCGATCATTGCCGGAAGCGAAACGTTTTCCAGCGCGGTCAGCTCCGGCAACAGGAAGTAGCCTTGAAAAACGAAACCCATTTTTTTGTTGCGAAACCGCGCCTGCGCCGCCGAGCTGCCATTGTAAAGATTGCGCCCTTCAAATTCCACCGTCCCGGATTCCGGCCGCTCCAAACCCGCCAGCGTATAAAGCAACGTTGTTTTTCCCGCGCCCGACGCGCCGCAAATGAAAATGATTTCGCCGGGCGCGACTTCAATTGAGATGCCGCGCAACACCTCGATCCGGCGCGACCCCATCCGGAAAGATTGGAATAAATCGCGGGCGATCAGCTGCGGCTGCTGCACGGACAATTACTCCGCCAAGATCGCCATCCTGCAACAATCTTCCTCTTCATCTTCCTTTTGCTCCTGCTCTTGCTCGGACAAAAAAATCGCCGCGGAAAGGTGGATCGTCTTGTCCTCAAGACGATGGCAAACAACTCGCGAGACAGCGCGCATCATTTCAGTAACGCGCTAGGGACAACGCGTTCCACCTATAAGAAAACCGCCGCGGAAAGTTCCGCGGCGGTTTGTCAGAATTTAGAGTTTTGTTACGCCATTCCAAGCGTTTCCAACGTCGGCTCGTCCACCGCGCCGGTTGGCTCAATACCCTGAGCGGATTGATACTCCGCCAGCGCCGCGCGCGTTTGTGGTCCGAGAACGCCGTCGATCTCACCCTGATAGTAGCCCTGTTGCTGGAGTGCTGATTGCACGTTGGCGACTACCTGACCCGGATCGTATTCCGGGCTCGAGGCGTAAATGGGGCCATCATAATAATAGGACGCGCCCGGATTGTATCCCCAGGCCGGGTACCAATAGCCGGAGTCCCAGAAATACGGTGCTCCAAACACGAACACTATGTCGTTGTGGTGCGATCTCCACCACCCCTGGTCATGCCATTGCGGGTGGTAATTTTGGAAAACGACATACTTTGAGCCCTTCCAGTTCTGCGCTCCGGCAATATGGAAGTTCCCGTTGAACTTCACGGCTTGGTATTTCCCGCTCGGCTGGTTACCAAGATTGAACTTCTGAACCTTGAAGTTCTTATTGACCGTGATGTTCTTGTTTACGGTCTTCGATTTATTGAGCGTCGTGTTCTTGGCCGGCGCCACATTTCCCGCTCCCTGCCACTTCTGCGTGTTGTTACCGGTGGACTTGTAATGCACCGTGCTCGGTTGCTGGAAGTTGTGAGCACCGCCGCTTGGACCAGCCTTGTAAACTTTGCCTGTCTTCGGAGTCACCACTTGCTGCTGCGGCTGCGCATAGCCTCCCCCCTTTTTCTTTGGCGGTGGCGAATTGTTCGGCGCCTGTTGCGCCGCGCCCGCGAATAACGCGAGCCCGAAACAACAGGTTAATGTTAAAAATGTTCTCATAAGTTAATAAGTTATTTAGCTTTGCCTCCTGGGTCTATTAGACACTTAACTGCGTTAATTATTCAACACCGCCTTTGCCCTGGCGTTGCTGCCGAACTGCTTCGAATAGCACGATTCCTACGGCTGTCGCAAGATTTAAACTGCGTGTACCTCCCATGGGAATGATAATGCAGCGCGGCTCGTTCGTGGCCAGCAAAGCCTCAGGTAAGCCTTTCGTTTCCCGCCCAAAAACAAGAAAATCACCAGGCCGAAACTGAACATCCCAGTAGGCGCGCGTGGTCTTTGTCGTCACGAAAAAATATCGGGCGCCCGATTGCTTGGCTTTAATCAGCGCATCCAATGAATCCCACACTTTTAGATCGACATCGTCCCAGTAATCGAGACCGGCGCGTTTGAGTTGTCGATCTTCCAGCGAAAAGCCGAGCGGCTTCACCAGATGAAGCGTCGATTTCGTGGCCAGACAAAGCCGCCCGACATTGCCGGTGTTCGGCGGAATCTCCGGCTCAACTAAAACGACGTTAAACACAAAATTTCAACCGCGGATTACGCGGATTTAAACGGATGGGAACGTGTTAATTAATCTCTATCCGCCACATCCGCACTGCTATCGCTGGAAATTGTCCTGCTCTCCGAAGAGTCCGCTAAACACAGCGTAGAACGCAGCTACGGCGCGAAAGGACGCGAAAAACACTGTTTGCCCCGCGAATGATAAGCGGGCGGTTCATTAAATTTTCACTTCGGGGATTTCCAATTCGCGTTGATTGGCGTCGTTCGCGGGCGTTCGGCTGCTTTCCCGGCCCATTTGGAAATTCTTTAGCGTCATTTTGGCGTATTTGGCGTACCCCTCGGTTGCCGCTGCGCTATGATGCGAATCCGTGGTTATTTGATCTTACTGGCGACGAATTTCTCCAGCTTCACGATGTCGGCCGCAAATTTCCGGATCCCCTCGCCGGTTTTTTCGTAGGCCATCGCGTTATCATTCAGCAGCCACCGGAATTTTTTTTCGTCCATCTCCAAACGCTCGATGTTGGCCTTTTTCGCTTTCTCGGGATCGAGTTTGCGCTCGATCGGTTCCTGCGATTCGGACAGTTCCTTCATCAGCTCAGGACTGATGGTTAGGCAGTCACACCCAGCTAGCTCGCGAATTTGTCCGGTGTTGCGGAAACTCGCACCCATCACTTCGGTCTTGTAGCCGAACTTCTTGTAGTAGGAATAAATTTCCTGGACCGATTGCACGCCCGGATCTTCCGGGCCGGTGTAATCGCGCTTGTTCTCTTTCTTATACCAATCATAAATCCGGCCGACGAACGGCGAGATCAGCTGCACCTTCGCTTCGGCCGCGCGCACCGCTTGCGGAAGAGAAAACATCAGCGTCAAATTGCATTTGATCCCTTCCTTTTGCAGTTGCTCGGCGGCGTTCAATCCTTCCCAGGTCGACGCAATTTTGATCAACACCCGTTCGCGCGGAATCTTGCGCTCCTCGTAAAGTTTGATCAATTGCCGCCCCTTGCAGATCGAGCCTTCGGTATCAAACGAGTAGCGCGCATCGGTTTCGGTCGACACGCGCCCGGGCACGATCTTCAAAATTTCGCACCCGAACTTTATGAGCAAATGTTCGATGATGTCCTCGATCTGCGCGGCGCCGCTCAAGCCCGAACTTTTGCGATCGGCAATTACCTCGTCGAGCAAATGCACGTACTTCTCCTTTTGGGTCGCGGCGTAAATGAGACTGGGATTGGTCGTCGCGTCTTGCGGTTTGAAATCCTTGATCGATTCGAAATCGCCCGTGTCCGCGACAACGATCGTAAACTCTTTCAGTTGCTCGAGTTGGCTCAGCTTGGTTTTTTTCTCGTCCGCGATCGCAGTGCTCATAGGGAATCCTCCGTTTGGCTTAAGCCCAAAACGTACGCCCCGAATGAAAGATCGACAATCGAAAAACCACTGCGATCAGAGAACTCCGGAAGCGAAGCACGGCGACCGGGAGCGCTAGCTTTCATCTCAACGTGCCCGTCCGGTCGAAGACTCGCCGTTGAGAGCTCGGACCTCAACAACTCAACGCCTCAACTGCTCAACTCTTAGGCGCTGCGGTTATTAGTCTTTAGTCCATTCAATCTTGCCCGTATCAAGATCGTAGATGGCGGAAACGATCCGCACTTCCTTGGCCAAGTCGCCAAGCGTCGCCTTTGCCTTAATCTGAGCCGCAACCTGGCGTGCGTTTTCGGTGATGGCCGCCGCCAGCGCGTCTCCCGGCTTGCCCTTCGCGGCTTTGACTGCTGGCTGAATGTCGCGGACCAATGATTCGATGTGCCCGGGCGCGTGGTCGCTCTCCAACGCGGCCGTGACTGCACCGCAACGCGTATGACCCAGAACTACGATCAAGCGTGCGCCCAAGTGCGCCACCGCGTACTCGATGCTTCCTAATGCATGGTCGTCGGCCAGATTGCCCGCGGTGCGAATGACAAAAAGATCACCGAGGTTCTGGTCGAATACCAACTCGGGCGGAATGCGGGAATCGGCGCATCCGACAATGATGGCGAATGGATGCTGCGCCTGGGCCGTCTCCGCCCGACGTGCTGCGGTCGGCTTGCTCTGGGATACCTCACTCGTGGCAAACCGGAGATTACCCTCCTTAAGTTTGGCGAGCGCAGTATCAGCGTCGACCGAGGAAGCTGGATGATCTGCGCCCAAGACAAACGGCGCGAGGCTCAACAGGCTGATGGAAGCGATGAGCGTGAGTTTTGATGTGATGTTCATTTTCGTTGGTGGTTCATAATTTACCGGACACTACTACGTGCGACGAACCAGCGCTGTTACCGTTAGCAAGCTCAGTCCGGCTATCGCGGAAAGGGTCCGTAAAGTTTGAAACCACCACCATTTCTGGGCGAGTTGTGCCCAATCCGGTGGCGGAGAATTGATGCTCCACGTCCTGATTTGATTATTAATCGGGATGTTGCCCCGGGTTGTGATTAAGGCGACCGCTACAATGCAGACACTTGCCGCAATCAGGAGGTAGAAATCAAGGCGCTCACGTCGAGCGAGGAGGGTTGATAAGATAGTGAACAACACTCCTAACATTACAATAGTAGGCAACGGAAGCGTAAAAACCCGGATCGCGTGCTGCATCTTTTCAGTATAAAACGCCGATGACATGCCGGCCGGGTTATAATCGATCCAGATAGCGAACGCTGCGCCGGCCACGAGAGCGACGAAGAACAGCGCTGCGAATAGAACGATTTTTCGTGCCATGTTATTCTCCTCGATTTAGCGACATCGGTGCTTCTAACGAGACCAAGCTGAGCCACCGTTGCCGAGAGCGCAACTTCTCATCTCAACTTGCCAGTCCGGTCGAAGACTCGCCATGGAGAGCTCGCACCTCAACTTGCCAGTCCGGCTCGGACCTCAACTGCTCAACTCGGCGACGACGGACGCTCCACTGCTCTTGGCCAGCACGGCGTCGACGTCCAAGACGAACCTTTGTAATTTTCTTGCCGTTCAGCGGCCCGGCTCCGTGTTCTTATTTTACGGAGTTAGCTCCAGCGCCTGGTTAGGCCACGCGCGTTGCGAGCTAGAGTGTGATTCGATAGCGAACAGCATCAGTGCCGCCATATTGCGCAGGCCTCTGGAACCGCTCAATGAGGACGCCGCCGTTAGCTTCAATGACTCTGCGGGAAGCAACATTATTTGGGTCCGTCGTGATTTCGACGTATTCCAGCCCTTGAGCGCGAGCATGTTCCAACATCAATTTCAACGCCAACTTGCCATAGCCGCGGCCTTCCTTCCATGGCACAACCGCATAGCCAATGTGTCCGAGGACGTGAGGGGGCAACTCTGATGTGTCCGGCTGCCACCGCAAACCAATAGAGCCGCAAAACTCGGTATCCCAAAGCCAAAGTCTAAATCCCGGAAGCCGCGCTGCAGTCGTACCGTCGGGAAGCGCGATCGGTGGGCCTTTCGCCTCGCGATCAGTGAGGGAATCGACGAATGAGCGGGGATCTTTCTCGATGTGCGCAAGTTCCTCAATAGAAGCAGCGGCACCTTTGATGTTGTCGGGGGACCATCCTCGCTTCAAGGCCGCGACGTAGCTCGGCAAACGATCAAGCGATGGCGGCACAAGTTGCATCGGACGTGTCATTACGCTAAGCGCGAGACCTAACGAGAAGGAGATAAGCCACGGCGCATCGTTGAAAACAATACGGCGGGAGTGCGTGAGCGCGAAGACGCGAATCCCGCCGCTCTGCGGCAAACTAAAATCGGGCTCATTATTGATGCACTAGCGGGAGCGTAATCGCACTAGGGAAATCACGCCGCTCTGCGGCAAACCGAAGGCAGGGAACAAAATAGATGCGCTAGCGGGAGCGTAAGCCGGGCACCTGGATGAAATCCACGGTGTCGTGGCAAACACACTGAACTTACATCGCATTGGGGCCGCCAAGCCGCGTGTTCTTCGTTTTACGCTGGTTGGCTTCATCGAATGGTTAGATGGTTGATGTGCCACTCGCATCAATACTTTGCGCCTGCGGGGGTAAATGTGATTGGTATCTTGACCTGTTTAGCTGTCCCAGGCTTGAAATGCCACCCTTTGAATTCGCTCAGGGCAACGGCGTCCAAGCCGGGATCTCCAGTGCTCTCAAGCATCTTTGCGCCCGTGACTTTGCCACTGCGATCGACGGTGGCCACGACGACTCCACTTCGAGGAGTTGGGTAACCGCGCCAACGTAAATTCTGCGCGTGTCCTGTGCAGATGAACAACAGCAGCAACAGTATCGCGCGCGCTAGCATCTAACGAGAAAAAGATAAGCCACCCCGCCACTCGAGGCAAAAGAGTGGAGTTAGCCGCAAGCGTAACCGGAGTGGCGGGGTTGGCTTCATCGATTGGTTAGAACGATGATATTCCACGGTAGAAATAATGGTGAGTGATCTTCCATTTCGAACGATGCTTTTCCGACACGTAGAGGCAAGAGAGTCGCCCCCTAAACGATGTGCCGGAAGAACAATCGGCGGCGATAACAACAACCGACCGGGACACCCAGCGAATCGTGACCGGCGTCGTCGATGACACCAGCGCCTTGATGGCAGCGGAATCCGCGGCTGTGCCGAGTCGCTTGTCCGAGCCGGCGATGAATTTGAATTGCCACTGAGCGCCTTGCGAGTCGGTATCTTGGATTGTTGGCCCCGGCTGGAATCTCCAGCGACGAAATGCTGGCTGCGGTGATTGTTGTCGGTCGGGCGTGTCCTCGAGAGTAACTTCGACGGAGTTGTCACTGGCCCGAGCAACGGCAGCGAGTCCAAGAAGCAGCGTAACAACGAGGCGCGCTCCCATCGTTCTAACGAGAACAAGCTCAGCCACCGCTGACGAGCGTGAGCTGTGCTGCGGATTTCAATGTTGAAGTTGTCATGTGGAAATTATTCACGCCGGTCAGCGGTTGGCTGGAGCGATTGGTTAGACCTCTTACGTGTTCCAATGCCAATTGCCTCCTTGAATGCCAATAATCACAAGCGGAATCGAAAGCACGAGCCGAGCAAGTGTAACGTACTTCTGATGCGGAGTGACGCTGGGAATGAACTCGATGGATGGAAACCAGAGTAGCCCAAGAAAAAGGAACACTAAACCATCGCGGATGTCTCCCTCGCGAAAAGCGCTGCCCGCGCCGACGAAGATCATGATAAAGGCAGCAATCGCGAGCGTAAACTTAGTAGCACTCCACGCTAGAATTGCCTGCTGTCTTCGAGTCATGGACAAATTAAATAGCAGCATCAACCCGCCCCAGATGAAAACGTCCCAAACCACACTGGCGATACGTACGCCCGGAGCGAATCGCTGCTGGTAAAGATCGTTGCCGACGGTGAAAGCGGCACCGAGAAGTGCAATCAGACCTATCGGAGCGTGGCGGGCGAGAAGCCCAAAGATGAGATGGCTCTCGACGTGACGAATGGCCAGCGGCGTTTCGTAGCGCTCGTTCATGGTTCGTAGTCGCTCAAGGAACTCGCGCATTGTCGTGAGGTCTAACGAGAAAGAGATAAGCCACGGCTCGCGTTGAAAAACAATACGGCGGGAGTGCGTGAGCGCGAAGACGCGAATCGCACTAGGGAAGCCGGGCACCTGGATGAAATCCAGGGTGTCGCGGCAAACATGCTGAGGTTGCAACGCAATGGGGCCGTTGGCTTCATCGTTTGGTTAGGCGGCAAGCGTCGCAATCTCACTGATTCAATGAAGTCGCTTTTCCCAATGCATCGTGCAGCCGCTTCGCGGCATCGTGAGGCATTACGACCTGAATGTCCCCATCGGATTGCAGCGTAAGCGCGACAACGACATGATCTTTGTCAGCGCCGACTATCGCAGCCGCTTCGCAATGCTCGTCGGCGTCTTCAAATTTGATGGTATCGATGTGATTCATTTTGTGAACTGGGCACAGCCGTCTAACGAGAAAGAGATAAGCCGCGGCATGGTGTCGTTGCAACCGCGCTGAAGTTGTTTCGCAACGGGGCCGTTGGCTTCATCGAGTGGTTAGACTGCTACTCTGCCACACCGGCGGCAGTGTAAAGGTCCGTGGGTGTGAATGAAAGATTAACTACAAAGCACTGCGCGATATAAGACTTCGTCCTACGTGGCCGCGTCGGAAAACCTGACACTTTTCATTAGGTTTTGGATCCCTTCAAAACGAGCAGCGCGAAAAAGCATTATCTTAATTTACTCTTGCCAAAGAGCTTATATTCAGCCCACAGCTGGCTTGCGATCCTTTGGCCTATGGTAAGCTTATCGTTTTCGCCGGAAGCGGGCTAGCAGGAGGCTGGAAGGGAGTAGACGAGTGATCGGCTGCTGGATTCCGCAACTTAACCTCAAAAATGGTATGAAACTGAGAACCCTTCTCTTCGTTGATGCATTAGCGACGGTACTTGTGGCAGTTGCGCAAGCTCACGCAGACACTCTATATGAGTCCGACGTCTTTAGCGGCTCAATCCTTAAATTCACGGCTGCCGGAACGCGCAGCACTTTCGCCTCCGGACTAAATTTGCCTGCGGGGCTCGCCTTCGACTCTGCGGGTAACCTTTTCGAAGCGGACTTCGGTAGTGACACAATCTTCGAGCTTACGCCCGGAGGAACCAAGACAATCTTTGCCTCTGGACTAAGTGGTCCTATTGGTCTTGCGTTTGACAGTGCCGGCAATCTTTACGAGGCAGATACAAACAGCGGAACCATCTTCAAATTTGCTCCCGACGGCACCAAGACCACGTTCGCTACTGGCGTAGGCACTCCGACCGCTCTGGCCTTTGACGCGAGTGGCAATCTCTTTGAGTCGGACCATAATCAAGGCGAAATCTTCGAGTTTACGCCTGGAGGAACCAAGACGACGCTCGCCTCCGGATTAAATGGTCCGACAGGTTTAGCCTTTGACAGCACCGGTAATCTTTACGTTTCAAACCTAGACAACGGAACTATCTTCAAATTTACTCCCGGCGGAACGAGCAGCGCGTTCCTTTCCGGACTAGATGGACCTTGGGGCCTGGCATTTGATAGCGCAGGTAATCTTTTTGGGTCTCTCTTTGGCGACAATACGATCTTCAAACTTACTCCGGACGGAACTCAAACTATTTTCGCCTCTGGACTCAATGGTCCAACCTTCCTCACGTCTCAGAGTGGTGGGAGTGTGAATGTGCCTGAAGCCGGACCCGGCGTTTGCGTTTTCCTGGTAACAATGCTGGGATTGTTTTGGATCAACAGACTACAAAAGCTGAAGCCACGTGCTCAACGATTACGGCAGGCGTGATCCCTCTAAGGGTCAATGATTTCACGGTCTAACGAGAAGAAGATGAGCGACGGCGGACGAGACCGCGCTTCGCTCGGAGTCGAAGTGTGGAAGTCATCTCAAGAGTGGAGCGTACGGCGGTCCGCCGTTCGCTCCATCGCCTGGTTAGGTCTTTGTGGGTTTATTGGCGGCCGTGGCGCAACGATCTGAGCGCAGCTCCATAACAAGTTCTTCGCCATCATCGCCATCGCACATATTTTCTCGTGCAAGTTGGAATCCGAGCCAGTAGCCGATGTTCGGCTCCCCCGCCGCTTCCCAATAGACGACGTTGCCAGCCACGGTGTCGTCCGCGAGGATGGTGTTTAGGATTCCGGTCTTGTTACTCATGATTCTGGCCCAGTGCGCCATAAAGGCGTCGCGGTCGCGGCTGGGGAACGCCGCCATACGCGTCGCGTCAGCATCCAGCTGATGTTCAAAGAAAATCGGAAGATCTTCCTGGGTCACTTCGCGGAGTGTAACAGTCATCTGATCAGACCTAACGAGAACAAGCTGAGCCACCGCTGGCGGCGGCGAGCCTGGCAAACATCGAGAACTGTTTCATAAAATCAATCTGGTCATCGCACCGGCCGGCGGTTGGCTCCAGCGATTGGTTAGGCATTTTCCGCCATTCCCCAAGTCGGCAGGGTTGCTAATTCCAAGCTGTTGCCTGCGGGATCACGAAAATACAGAGAATGTCCTCCCTTAGGCCAGGAAACTTCCGAATAAATGGGAACATCTGCAGCTCTTAGCCATTGACGCCACGCATCTAAGTCGTGCGATGGGATCGCCCAAGCGACATGGCCTCTCCCACGGCACCCGTGCCAGTGCTCTTCTCTCTCCGTCGTGTCTGGATTGAATACCAGCAACATAGCTGATCCACATCGAAAGAACACATGACGGCCCTCCACCCGGGAATACACCTCTAATCCCAATACCTTTGTGTAAAAGAGTTCGGCTGCGTCAAGGTTCTGTGCATATAGCGAGGTTTCGAGGATTCGATCTACTTTCATAGCATGCGGGACTGGACGCCTGGATTGCCTAACGAGACGGAGCTGAGCCACCGCTGGCGGCGGCGAGCGTGGCAAACATCGAGAACTGTTTCATAAAATCAAATCTGGTCATCACGCCGGGCAGCGGTTGGCTCCAGCGATTGGTTAGACGTGTTCGTGACTACGCTCCTCGTGTGTATCTGACAAGCGTTTCCGGCGCGCGGCATCGAGTTCTCGCAATGCTTTGAAATACTCGCCGGAGAAAAGCAATAGGAGGATGATACCAACGCCGATCCCGAAGATAATCATCTTGTGTGCGTAAAGGAATGCATACATCTGCGGTGATAGACGTGGCGCTGCGGCGTTCAGGGCGATTCCGAATGCAGCACCACAGAAAAAGCTGAGCCCGACCATGAGCAGTGCGATACGAATCCATCGCGGAAGAGCGCGGAGACCGCCGATGAACGGGAGCGAACCAAAAACCAAGCTCACGAGGAAGAGAGTACCGTAAGCGACAACTGGTGTGGACATGCTTTACGTCTAACGAGAAAGAGATAAGCCACGGGTGGGGTCGGTGGCAAACACGCTGAAGTTTTCTCGCCAAGGGGCCGTTGGCTTCATCGTTTGGTTAGACCTCACGCGTTAATAACGCGGATGGACTAGCACTACGCGGCCGACCTCCCACGTACCTTTTGCACGAACCATCGCCGTGTAGTTCCTGCGCTCTCTGTCTTGGTAGATGAGAATCTCGTCATGGCTGATGACCTCCGCAGGGCCGTGCACTCCCGGATATGATCTCTCGTAGGCGACGATTGCAGCTTGAATGTCCGCCACGGGAACGTCTTCGATATGTCCGTACGTCGGAATACCGGCGACACGAAATGTGTTCGTTTCGCAGGCTGCGAGCATGATGATCAGAGCTGCTAGAGGCAGCAGGTCGACGTGGCGTCGCATGAGGTCTAACGAGAAAGAGATGAGCCACCGCTGGCGGCGGCGAGCTCTCTTTTCAGTTTTCTACTTTCTAATTTCACCTTCGTAATTTTCTAATCGGTCAGCGGTTGGCTCCAGCGATTGGTTAGGTGACGGTCGCTCATCGGATGAACACGCCATGATGAACTTCTTCTGGAAGGGGTGCTTTATGACGCAGGTTGCGAATGATATAGGGATGTTTCCAACCCGACTTGTACCACTTGTTCTTGTTGATAAGGGTGTCGCGCGAGTGATACGCGCCGAAAATAAGAATGCTTTCGATCTCGTCGATACGTCGAGCCGTGATGTGAGCGGGCAGCGTGGTATTGCCACGAGTCAGTGTGACAGCTCCAAGGCTCACGCGAAACGAATAACGTGGATGATCGCTGCGCAAGCGGTAATAGCGCCTGCGATGATCTGCCGCGCGAAGTCGCCGCGAGACGGAGGTCTGAAACACTTTGCCGATGTAAAACAGCTTGGGACGCGGCGAACGGTAATAGCCGAGAATCATGTACAGCCAACCGTCTGCGTCGTGTGGCGAGCCATCGCGGACAATCCTGTCGTACGGGATGGGGCGCGTCCACGAAATCTCGACTCGGTAGCCATAGTCCGGCGCTGTACGTTCGAGCTTTAAAAGCGTGCTAGTCACCTAACGAGAATAAGCTGAGCGACCGCTGACGACAGCGAGCTCTGCTTCGGGTTTTACTGTCGAAGTCATGAAAGGCAAATTTACGTGCCGGTCAGCGGTTCGCTCCAGCGCTTGGTTAGGTCTCATAATGCAGCGAATCGCTCCCCGACGCACTTCCAGAATTCTTCTTCGCAGCGAGGACAGTATGAAAAGACTGCGGGAACATTCCGAATGTTGCTGCGATACAGCGAGCGAGTAGCCCAGATGTGATTTGGAAATTTCTTTTCGCACGGGTAGTAGCGTGGATGGCGGCTGTGCATGAACATGCCAGCGGGCGCCTCATAGCCATGTGCCATGACGAGTGGGATGCGGTGAATCGCGCAATATGTGTGGCCGTGCGCGATGAATGTTGTCTTTGGCTCTGACGCCGCGCAGCTGCACAACGTGAGCAGCAGAAGTGTCAGAATCTGCCAGCGCGTCATGAGACCTAACGAGACAAAGCTGAGCGACCGCCGCCGAGAGCGAGCGTGGCTTTGAGTGGAACTGCTTTAATCATTTGAAATCTGGACACGCGCTGGGCGGCGGTTCGCTCCAGCGTTTGGTTAGACCTACCATCCGATCGTCTCGTTCGTGCTGTTCTGGTTCAGCTTTTCGTTCGTGAGCGTAAAGTCATAAAGCAGGAACTCATCAATTGGATCTCCGAATCCCTCGGCGCTCGCGACATTTGGTAGCAGGCCATACATTCGGTTTACGCGGTGCCAATCGCGTCGGCCCTTCCCGCGAGCCGCAGCGTGATATCGCACCATCTTAGTGAAAGTGCTTTGCAGCATGAGCATTCGGTTGCCTTTGGGGGTGTCAACAAACGTGCCGACAATGCATGGCTGCTTTGTCGATGTAGTAAGAAGACGCGGGTTCACCAGGCGGTTTCCACGCTGGTCAAAGACGATGGCGAACTTCTGGCCGAATCGAATATTGATCTTATCGCGAATGTGCATGATGTCGACCGGCTCGTGCTCTGCGCGTGCAGACGTGCAGCAAATCAGCGGCAACAGTAGAACGGCGAGACGTGTGGCTTTCATGTTGGCGCGCAGTAGGTCTAACGAGAAAGAGATAAGCCACGGCAGGGTGTCGTGGCAAACACACTGAAGTCGATTTGCAATGGGACCGTTGGCTTCATCGGCTGGTTAGATGATGGCGGCTTCATAAACCACGGCGATGAGCGAGGACAGCTGCGTACGTGGTCATGAGGCCCAGAGCAATTATGATGATGCTCAGTAGGCGAAACTGCCAGAACACTGTTTTGCTCGTGTAGAAACGCGCGGGCAACCCGAGTCGTCGGAAAGGTGACTTCGCAAGCTCCTCAGAAATGGCGTCAGCGCGCTCACCTGTGATGCTAAGCTGATAAGCCCCCAAAAATATGAGTAAGACACTCATAACTGAGAGGAAGACGCAATCAGACACACCAAACCAAACCTGCGGCCACAGCCTGCCGGCGAAGGCAAAAGCAAACAGCACAAATGCGATCACCAGAAACACCGGTCGTTCAATTTTCCGCGGCACCATCTAACGAGAACAAGATGAGCGACGGCCACCGAAACCGCGCATGGCTTGCGGTGAGCAGGTTCTAGCTACGCGAAAGGCGAACGCACGATGGGTGGCCGTTCGCTCCATCGCCTGGTTAGGTCTGTTCAGCTTCATCCTGTATAGATTGGCTCATCAGATCCGCCAACAATGTGCCAGCCTCCATCTCGCTTCTCGAGAGTAAACTGGCCGACCGTGCCTGGGCCAGTTGCGTTCGGGAACGCTGTATTAACGATGACCTGATTTGGCTTGAGGCCAGGAAAGATGTCTACGATGGACTGGCGCGTCCTATGTGAGAGCACTTCTGCGATCTGTTCGAAGTCGGAGCGTGGGAGACGACGCGCAAAAGCGGATAGATGCGGCGCTGCCAAACTGCGCTGATACACGACAGACGAACTGACGCACGCAGACAGAACAATAGCGAGACTCACAATCGTCATAACGCAACGCATAGACCTAACGAGAATTAGGCCAAATTATTGCGTCTTTAAAGGCGTATTTATTTGGCCTATCACGGCAATTCATAAGTCGTAATCTCGAGTTTGTGGCCGTCGGGATCAGAAAAATAAATGGAGTGCGAAATCTCATGGTCCTGGAACTCGAATTTAATGCCGCGGCTTTTCAATTCTTCTTGTGCGGCGAGAAAGTTCTTCCGATTCGCGCGTAAGGCGAGATGAAGCATGCGGACATCACCGCGGCCGGACGATTTCGATCTTTCGTTCGATTTCGTTGGAAACAACGCGAGTGAGGTTGTGCCTTTGCCGATGAAAACAGGAATGCCATCCCACATTCCTTCATGACGACGCTCGAAACCGAGAACGTCGATGTACCAGTGCGTGGAACGCTCCACGTCGCGCACGCTCAGGGCAACGTGATCAATGCCTTCAAGGTCCATACGAACTAGACAGGATTCACAAGATTAAATCGGATTTACAAGCAATCGAATAAATCCTCTTAATCCGGTCTTTCTTTGGGTTTCAGATCTTGATATTCGAAAAGCCGTGAGTTCCCCCACTCGCCGCGCGTTTCTTAAAACGATCGGCCAAGCCGGTTTGTTTTGCGCGGCACCGGGAATCGCCCGCGGCGCCAGACCGAACGACAACACGGTTCAAATCTCGATCCTCCACACGACCGATCTGCACGGGCATATTTTGCCGACGACCGACTACGCTGGAAACGCGGACTTGGGCGGGTTCGCGCGTTGCGTCACCCAAATCCGGAGGTGGCGCCGCCAGAATCGAAATTCGATCTTGATCGACATCGGCGACGTTTATCAGGGCACCGATGTGAGCTTGCGCACCAATGGTGCGCTCATGATCGATCTGTTCAATCACTTGAATTACGACGCCTGGATTGTCGGCAATCACGAATTCGACTGGGGCGTGGAGACATTCGTAAGCGCGCTGGCGAAATCGGAGATGCCGGCGTTGGGGGCGAACATTTCGATGGAGGAAAAAGCAGCAGGGGAGTTTTCAGCGAACCCATTTACGAAAATTCAGCCTTACATTTTGAAAGAGTTCGACGGGATCAAAATTGCGATCATCGGAGTGACGACACCGGGAATGCCGTTTTGGTTCCGGCCGGAATTCATTCGCGGTTTTGATTTCGAATATTCCGTGGCACCGGTCCGCCGCGCGATGATCAAGGCCAAGAGTGACGGCGCACACGCAATCGTGCTCGCGGGACACATGGGCCTGAAGCCGCGCAGTGGTGGCGATGATTTCGCGAACAATGTCGTCGCTTTGACTTCAGAGTTCCGCGAAGTAGCGGCATTTGTTGCCGGCCACACCCACCAGAGAATTCCGAGCCGTCTCACAAACGGTGTGCTCCTGACTCAGGCTGATCATTTCGGGATTCATGTCGGACGTCTCGATCTCACTTTCGATCGCGCGTCGAAGAAATTGCTCCATCGCGAAGCGCGCTGTGAATTGATGAACAACCGAATCCCGATCGATCATGTCGTGATCTCACGGGCCAAGCCACAGCTCGATGAATCGGCCAGCGCGCTCGCGCAACCGATTGGCACTTTAGCCGAGACGCTTCACGCGCGCGGTCGTCCGGGTGAACCGAGCGCAGTCGAAGCTCTGATCGGTGCGGCGATTCTGGAAGCCTTGCGGCAACGCGGCGTTGCGTTGGACGGCGCAATGCACGGCGTTTTCGATGAGAAAAACAATTTCGTAGCCGGTCGGAAAACAGTGAACGACATCTGGAATCTCATTCCTTTCGAGAATTATCTCGTCACCGCGGAGCTCACGCCCGAAGAGATCAAGATCGTGATGGAAGAAGTTTATGCCAGTCGCGAGCCCAGGAATTTGCTTGGTTTTGAAATCGAAACTGAGGGTTCAGGTTACGAGCGCCGAATCACGGCAATGCGACTGGCCGATGGACGAACACTTAAGCGCGACAAGCGTTACTCGATCGCCTTCAATACTTTTGATTCGCGCAGCGGCGGTCACCGCTTCATGAAATTGCGCGGGTTGCTCGAGTCGCCCGCGACCCGTTGCCGGTTTCATCCCGTCCAGACACGGGATGCCATGATCGATTATTTCCGGCGCCACCAGGTCGTACACAAGATTGCCTCCCAAAACGGGCCCGCGGCGGCGGCCTAAATTTAGCGAGATTACGGTTGAAAATGCTCGCCATTGCGGTTGCGTATCTGTCCGATGCGCGTTTTCGGGATCTCAGCGGTCATTTTGTCGTCGATTGTCAATCTTGGGTGGTCGCAGGTTGATGTTCCATCGTCACAGACTGCGAATTTGCCGATGTATCAGCCAATCCTGCTCGGCACCGGACCGGATGCGTTGATCAACCGGATCGACACCGCGGGGTTGATTCAACAAGGGCAAAAGGACGCAGCGATCATGTTCTCCTGTTTGGTGAAGAAAGACGGCTCGGTCCTTTTGGTCTCGACTTACCGGGGCACGCCCGATTCGAAATTGCTGGAGCAAGAGGTTCTGAAAAAATTGTCGGCCGCCGCGAATCCGAAATTTATCCCGGCGATCTACAATCACATGCCAGTGGGCGCGATTTATTATGGAACGGTAATTTTCGCGATCGTGAACGACAAACCGCGGCTGCGTATTTTTTCGAATCAGGAGCGTGAGGAGCTAAAAAAAGAAAGCGATTTCATCGGCCCTCAGCCATTTTGGGGGGGAGACTCAAAATTCAACGGTTTTCGTTATCCCGCTCAAGAAGATGCGCCGGTGCCGGTGGACGGGTCGGCCGAGCTGCAATTAACGGTTGATGCTACCGGCAATTTGCAGGATCTCCACCTCCTGAGCGAGCAGCCGCCGTTTCTCGGATTTGGCGATGCCGCCTTCGAGGATATGAGTAAAGCGAAATTTATTCCTGCATTCCGGAACGGCAAACCGGTGGCGTGCACCGTGAAGATCCCGGTTTATTACAAGGCACAAGGGTTTTAGGACCTTTTTGCTTTCAATCTCGATCTGACGGCCGACTGAGTTGGAAGGTGAAAAGCCGAATCATTCGGGCAACTTTTTTCCGACGCGATCCGATCGGATGCGCCCGCGAACTTGTTGGAGCGGAGCTGATCTGGGGGAAATGCGCCGGAAAAATTGTCGAGACCGAGGCATATTTGGCGGAGAACGACGAAGCCTGCCACACATTTTCGCGTCCAACTGCGCGCGCGTTCATCGAACGAAACAGAGCCGGCGCCGCCTATATCTATTTTAGCTACGGAGCGCACTGGATGTTGAACGTGCTCGTGAAAGGCGAGGCCAACGGCTTCGTCTTGATTCGCGCCGTGGAACCGCTTCGCGGAATCGGGCTGATGAAAAGACGACGCAAAATTGAGGACGAACGCCGGCTGTGTTCCGGGCCAGGGAAACTTACGCAGGCATTCGATATCACTAATCGACATCATGAAATGAATCTCTGCGCCGATCCGCGCCATTGCTTGGCGCGCGGAGCCGGAGATGTCGATGTCGTCGCCGACGAACGAATCGGAATCACTCGTTCGGCACACCATCCGTGGCGATTCACGATGCGCGGCAGCAAATTCGTCAGTGTTATGGCAAAACTGTAGCCACTTCGCTCAGCGAAGCGTGGCGCTGAATTGTTTCTTCTACGGCGGCGCCCAGAGGGCGGCGGCGGCAGGAGCGTTGACGGAATTGCTCCTTCACCGAGATTGATCGCTCGAATGAATAAACAGCGCGTATTGCTTGGCATGAGCGGTGGAGTGGACTCCAGCGTTGCCGGCTATTTGCTCCGTGAGCATGGCTACGACGTCATCGGTGTGACGATGAAAGTGTGGCCGCAGGATTGCATCTCCCGCGCGGAGGACAAATGCTGCGGCCCGCAGGCGGTCGCCGACGCGCGCGCCGTGGCCCACTCGTTAGGCATTCCGCATTACGTTGTCGATGAAGCTGACCAGTTCGAGCGCACCGTTATCGATTATTTCACGAGCGAGTATCAGGCGGGTCGGACTCCGAATCCGTGTGTGATGTGCAACGAAAAACTGAAATTCGGCAACCTCTGGGGCAAAGCGGAGGCGCTCGGTTGCGATTACATCGCGACCGGCCACTACGCGATCATCGAACATCTGGGCGATCGCGCTGTTTTGCGCAAAGGCGTCGATCCGCGCAAAGACCAATCCTATTTTCTCTTTAGTCTGCGTCAGGCGCAGCTGCGTCGCGCGCTCACACCGCTCGGGACAATGCGCAAACCCGAAATCCGGAAAATCGCGCATTCGTTAGGCCTGAAAGTTGCCGACAAGATCGACAGTCAGGAAATTTGTTTTGTCCCGGGAAACGATTACAAAGCCTTCCTGCGCTCACACCTTGGCAAAAACGAGTTTCATCGCGGCGAGATTTACGATGTCGATGGAAACTTTGTTGGCGAACACGAAGGCATCGAACTCTTCACCATCGGTCAGCGCAAAGGACTTCCCGGAGGATCAGCCCGTCCGCGTTACGTCGTCGACCTTGACGCCGAGACAAATCGCGTGATCGTCGGCGACGCTGACGATTTGGTTTGCGACGAATTCGAAATCGACCGGGCAAATTGGATTGCGCGCGCCCTTCCCAACGGAGATGTCGACCTGTCACGCCGTAGCTCAGAGAAGGCGGATCTCGCAGTAAAGATTCGTTATAGCCACCCGGGCACGTCGGCGACCGTAACCCCGCTGGAAAATAATCGCGCTCGAATTCGTTTGCACGAGCCCCAGCGAGCGGTCACGCCGGGACAAGCCGCGGTGATTTACGATGGCGACATCGTCATTGGCGGCGGCTGGATCTGTCGGGGCGAGCCGCCCGGGCATTTCGAGCCGGTGAAACGGAATGAATCGCTCGCTCCGGCCTGACAAATGGCGGATAGAATTCTTCTCGCTCTGAGCACGTTTCCGGATCGCGAGACCGCGCAAAGAATCTCGAATCAGCTGGTAACTGAAAGATTTGCGGCCTGCGCAAATATTTTGCCGGCGATCGAATCCGTTTACCGCTGGAAAGACAAAATCGAGAACGGAAACGAAACGCTGGTGTTTTTTAAGTTAAGCGAAGATCGACAATCGACCTTTCAGGAAAAGCTGCGCTCGCTTCACCCTTACGAGGTTCCAGAGATAATCTTTATTCCAGTCTCGAACGGCCTCCCGGAATATTTGCGCTGGGTTGCTGACAATTGCGGCGAGACAACTTGACGGCTTTAAATTGTCAAGTTTCACAACCCCGCTGGCGACGACTGCGGTGGAGCATGACTGCTTTAAGCAGTCATGCTTGTGAGGGTCCGCGGCGTCTTCGTTTGCCGACGAGATAAATACCGACGCCGATCGCGTTCGCGATCGCGGTTAGGGCAATGATTTTCACGGCGAAACTCAGCGGACTCGGAACATCAATGATTGGATAGACCGTAAAAAAGATAGCGGACAACGAAACGGCCGCGCCGCACAGCGCGGCGATACGCAGCCAGATCGGTGCACCGGAACGAATCGCGCCGGCGCCAAAAATGGGAATTGCGAACATCATGAAATAAACGATGCCGTAGAAAACATTGGCGGCGTTGTCCACCAATTGAAACGCTTCCTGAATGCCGGCGCCAATCTGGCTCGCGATCGCGATTACAAGCGTGGTCGCGCCGACGAAGATGATCGAATTGACTGGCGTTTTGTATCGCGGGTGCAAGCGCGAGAACCAACCCGGCAGTAAGCGGTCCCATCCCGCAACCATCGGCAATCGCGAGCTGCCAGTTACATGAACGCTGGTCGACGATATCGATCTCGCGGTCATCAATAAAATTCCAACCGAGGCGATCGCGCCGGCGATTGGAAACGAACGGAGACCCAATCGCAATGTTTGGGGCACTGGACCGATGAGATCGATTGGATTGTTACCAATGAACGCCAGGACCGAACTGGTGCCGAGAATGAACATCAATGCGATCACAGGAGACGCGATCAAGACCGAGCGACCGATGTCGCGCGCGGGCGAGCGGGTTTCTCCCGCGAGAATGGCGACGTATTCAAATCCGCTCAACGCTCCGACAGACAGTTTGCTGAAAATGTTGAAGCAATAGAAGATCGACATCGTCGGCAGCGCGAGCTGGAGCGGGTGATAGCTTTTCAATTCGCCGCGCGCAAGACCAAGCAACGGCAGACAAATCAGCGCGCCATAAACCAGGAGCATGGCGAACGCGCCAATGTTGTGCAGCCATTTGCCCAACGACAAGCCACGAACGCAAGTCCAGCCGAGACCAGCGACGAGCGCGGAGCTGATCAATGACACGCACCATTTGCTGTTCGGCATCCACGCCGCGCTCGGACCGATGGCGTACGAGATGTTCGTCGTGGTAAACATTCCACCCAAAGCGATCACGGTGATTGAAAGCAGCCAGAGATTCCACGCGACGATAAAACCGGCGAACTCGTTGAAGCCGAGTTTCGCCCATTGATAAATGCCACCTTCGAACGGCATCCGGCGATTCAAATAAATAACGACCGCGGCCTGTGGAATGTAGAAAAGCAAAATGGCCAGCAACCAAAAAAATAGGTGCGCTCGTCCGAGTTTCGCGGCGGCGCCGACCCAGCTTGAGCCGACGACGAAGAGAATTTGAGTCAGGACGAGATCGAAGAGCCCGAGCGGTTTCTTCAGCGATTCGCTGCGCGTTTCGACATTCTGCTCGGCGCGCTCGAGATCCGTGGTCACAACGATCGGTTAGGTCGATCTTAGTGTTCGTGGTCCGGCTTTCGCGGCGGCGGCGGGACGTTGCGGAACTCGCGGTGTCGAATTTTTCCGCCGGCGTAAGCGATGTAGCCACCGAATCCCAAAGTCACAGCGCCCAACAAAATCACTGATGCGACCAGTGGCGTAGCAGAACGCGGCCATTTACGCGGCGCCACCAGCGCAACCGCGCTCAACACCGCCAACCCGTAGAAAAACCAGATACAATCTTCGCCGCGGTCTCGATGTTCGTCGAGCCAGGCCTGGCCCGGCTCGTCGGCCATCGAAAGCACGCGATCGTAAGCTTGTTCGCCAAATTCGTAGACAGGCCAGGCGGACGCCGCGCTCACAAGAACGATGATCAGCGTGACGATCTGAGCGCGACGACTTCGCAAGAAAAATGCGGCGACCAATCCGAGCAAACCCATCGCCAGACCGTAGATCGGCAGCGGATTAATCAGGACATGGATGTATTCGGGCTGGCGCAGATCGCGGAGAAGCGCGTCGATCATGATTTCACCAATTCGTAAGCGCGACGCCCCGTTTCAACTTTTCGGCGAAGGACTCTCGCCCGTTTGCGACATCTGTTTGTCTTCCCAATAGGGAACGTATTTTTTCCAATCCGCGGTGGTGAAGTGCCACCACTCGACCCGCAGGCCGTAGAAATTGTTGTGCGCCATCGCCATCTGCAAAAGCGTCAGGTGCTGTTTCACGAGCGGGTCGCGGCCGGTGTAACGCAGCATGGCCTGTGGCGTGAACTCGTCGAACTTCGTCGGCATGATCGCATCCTGGCTCCAGTTATCCACCAGTGTTGCATCGACCGAAACGCCGTAGGAATGCATCGAGCCAAAACCTTTTTCCGGATTCGAGACGTATTGGTCCTTTTGGGCGTACTTCCAAAGCAACTCCTGCGCTTCCTTCGGCCGGTATGCGTCCCAAATCTTCAACCGATAACGAAATTGCTTGAGATAATTTTGCGCGCCGGCGAGCTGTTGGGCAACACTCGGCAAAATCAGAGCGTGCGTGCCCTGCGGGTACAACGCGTGTCCGGTCACGTTGTGCTCAGAGGCGTAGCGCAAATCGATCACGATCGTTGGATCGACCTTCGCAATGTCGATCAGCTCCGGGTTGGCGCCCCGAGATGTCTGCAAGATCGACATCACGGCAACGGAGATGATCGTGAAAATCAGGCGGCGAGACATTGGGCGAGCATTATAAGCGCAAACGGCCCTGGCGATCAATCGCCAGCAACGGAGTTGGCGACGTCGGTTTTTGCGATGCGCTGCAAGAGGAGGCGCGCGGTTTCTTCCGGAACATTGAAATGCAGCTCCAGGGTGGCTGCTTGTCGCGTAATCTCCGGCGGCTGGGCGTAGAGCATCAGATTTGAATCTTGCAGGTGCAGCCACTTTTGCGGCTCGTTGTGCAAATTGCGCGCAAGTTCCGAAGCGGATTCGGGAGATTTCGCCTTTAAAAATAAACGCGCTTTAACCGGATTTTGCAGCGTGACCGCGAGTCCGAGTAACTGCGCATTTTCCAGCAACTCGGGCGCGAAGATTGGATGAAACATCCGCGGCAAATCGGGCGGATCACGCGAGATCAATCGCAGCGCGCTCTCGCGGTCCAGCGCCTGGAACCGGTCGAACAATTGTCCGGTAATTTTCAAATCGAGATCGATTCCGAGCCGAACGCGGACCAGCTCATCCACTTCGTTCGAACTTCCGACGGCGAGGGTGGTTGGGCCGACCCGCGCGATCGCCACATCAGCTTTTTCCCACACCGGCAGTCCACTGATGTTGCGCTTTTGGAAGTCCTTGTCACTTTGCACCGAGCGGACGATTTGGGAAACATCGCCCCGGTTTTCAACCAGGATGAATTCGCGAACGGTCCCGCTGTCCGAGGTCGTCGCCGCCCGAGTGATTCTCAGCGTGTCGCGCGACAAATTGAGCGCCGGCACGCGCGCGGCCGGGCCGACCAATCCATTCCACACATTCTGCCAGACATCGTCTTGTTCCTTGTGCCACCGTCTCGGTAAATCGTCGCGCTCAAATTGTTCGGTATTAATCGACAAGATTGCTTCCGTTTGTTGCGGCAGCCATTCGCGTTTGCGCGGCGATTTCGCGACCAGCGGCAAAATAATCGCCAACAGCGCGATCACCGAAACAACGCTGAAGTAAAATTGCCTCAGCTCCTGCTTGTCGATCTTGCGCGAGAGCAACGCAAGCTCGTCGTTGTGTTGCTGATGTCGATCCACCGCGGCGCGATGTTTGCGCACGCCTCCCAGCAAATGCGGCGCATTTGGCGGAGCGATGCCCTGAGACGCGAGATGCCGTCCAATATTCAGATATGCCGGATTTTTTCGCTCTTCGACGACTTGATGATGTTGTCTGGCTTCGCGGACGGCCTCCTGCTGCGCGTGAATGTTGTCGGCGAACGCTTTGTCGCGCGCTTGATAGTCGCCGAGCACTTTCGTGATATTTTTTTCGATCGCGGACAGTTCTTCTTCCGCGGCGGCGAGTTTTTCCTTCGCAATCCGTGACGCGTAGGAGCTGCCGAGACGGGCTCGAACCAATTCCGCTCGTTCTTCCGGTAAACGTGCGCGCCGCGCGCTGATGCTGGCAGTTTGCGTTTCCAATTCGGCGGGGGGCGGCGTCAGCGCTTGGAGCTCGGACAATTTTTTCAACAACTCCCGGTCCGCTGCGTCGTTCTCCTCAATCCGACGCTCAACCGCCTTCACTTCGCGCTCGCACAGTTCGGCCGCGCTCTTGGCCTCGTTCCGACGCTGCAAGATTGGCTTTTTCTCCGCTTCCAACTTCGCCATTGCTTCGGTTTGCTCTTTGGCGTTCGCTTCCCGCTGCGCTTCGATCTTCTTTATTCCCTCTTCAATTTGCGCAATCCGAATCGCGACTTCCTTTTGTTCCTGCTCGAGTTTCTTCAAAGCCACGATTTCGTTCCGCAGTTCGGGAAAATTCGCCGCCTGCGAAGTTCCTTCGCGTCCAAGAATGATTTCGCTTTTTTGCAGCAACCGTTTCTCGTGCCGCAATATCATGCGCGTCCTTTGCCGCCGGATTTTCAATCCGATCTCGCGCAGGCCTGTGCGTATAAAACTCATTGCCGCTTATTCCTCGGATCCAGCTAATTTCGCCAGAACACCGAAATCTTCGAGCGTACTGGTGTCACCGCTAACCTTCGCGCCGCTCGCGATTTCTTTCAGCAATCGCCGCATGATTTTTCCGCTCCGTGTTTTTGGCAACGCTTCGGCAAAGCGCACCTCATCCGGTTTCGCGATCGCGCCGATATGCGTGCCGACGTGCTCCCGCAGTTCGGCCTTTAAATCGTTTGAAGCATCGACTCCGGTTTTCAACGTTACAAACGCGACCACGCTTTGTCCCTTCAACTCGTCAGGCCTGCCGACAACCGCCGCCTCTGCGACCCGCGCATGGCTCACCAGCGCGCTCTCGATCTCCGATGTGCCAAGCCGGTGCCCGGCGACATTGAGCACGTCATCGATGCGTCCGACGATCCAAAAATAACCGTCTTCATCGCGTCGCGCGCCATCGCCCGTGAGATATTTGCCTTTGTATTCGCTCCAGTATTGTTTTTTGTAACGCTCCCTGTCGCCGTAAATCGTGCGCAACATCGCCGGCCACGGACGTCGAATAATTAATTTCCCGCCGACATTCGCGCCGACTTCCTTTCCGTTTGGATCGACAACCGCCGGGTCGACTCCGAAAAACGGCAGCGTCGCACTTCCAGGTTTTGTCGGAATTGCACCCGGCAAAGGGGTAATCATGATTGCGCCTGTTTCTGTTTGCCACCAAGTGTCGACGACCGGACAACGTTCGCCGCCAATGTTCTTGTGATACCACATCCACGCTTCGGGATTAATCGGTTCGCCGACTGTGCCGAGCAAACGCAGCGACGAGAGATCGTGTTTCTTGACCCACTGGTCGCCCCAGCGAATGAATGCGCGAATCGCGGTCGGCGCGGTGTAGAGAATGTTGATTCGGTTTTGCTCGACGATCCGCCAGAAGCGGTCCGGCTCCGGCCAATTCGGCGCGCCCTCATACATGAAAGTGGTCGCGCCATTCGCGAGCGGGCCGTAAACAACGTAGCTGTGCCCGGTCACCCATCCGACGTCAGCGGTGCACCAAAAAATATCTTCATCGCGAATGTCGAAGACATATTTCGTGGTCGAATAAATTCCGACGAGGTAACCGCCGGTGGTGTGTAGAATTCCTTTTGGCTTTCCGGTCGAGCCGCTGGTGTAAAGAACGTAAAGCGGGTGTTCGCTGTCGAGCGGCGTCGGCGAACAATTGTCGTCGACATATTCCAGCTCGCGGTGCCACCAAACGTCGCGGCCTTCCTCCATGTGGATTTCATTGTAGGCGCGCTGGAAAACAATAACGCGTTTCACCGACGAGCCCCCCCGTAATGCGTCATCCACATTTTTTTTGAGCGGAACAATCCCGCCCCGGCGATAACTGCCGTCCGCGGTGATCAACGCGATCGCGCCGCTGTCATGGATCCGGTCACGAATTGAATCCGCGCTGAACCCGCCGAAAACAACGGAGTGAACCGCGCCGATGCGTGCGCAAGCCAGCATTGCAATCGCTGTTTCGGGAATGGTCGGCAGATAAATGATAACGCGATCGCCTTTGCCGATTTTGTTTCGCTTCAAAACGTTTGCAAAACGGCAGACTTCGCGATGCAATTGCTGATAAGTCAGCGTTCGCTTCTCGCCCGGTTCGCCTTCCCACAGAATTGCCGCCTTGTTGCGACGGTGCGTGGTCAGATGTCGATCCAGACAGTTCTCGGAAAGATTGAGTTTTCCGCCGATGAACCATTTCGCAAAAGGCGCCTTCCATTCCAGGACTTTTCGCCAGGGCTTTCGCCAGGAAAGTTCCTTCGCCTCGCGCGACCAGAATTTGTCCGGTTGCTTGATCGACTCGCGATACATGCGCCGGTACTGCGCAAGGTTTTTGATCCGCGCTTTTTGCGCGAACTCCTTCGCCGGCTTAAAGACGCGCTTCTCCTTTAAGTGCGACTCGATGTTCTTGTTGTCGATCTTCATTCGCTGGTTGTGGCAATAATCGCTGCTCAGGTTTTGTAGGGCAAGCGTTCCGCTTGCCGAATTGATAAATTGGCAGGGGATGCGCCTGTCCTACAAATTATTTGTCTTCGATCATTGCACGCGAAACAATGCACCCATGAGCGATCACATTTACAAAAAGATAGAGCTGGTCGGTTCCTCACCGAACGGAATTGAAGACGCTGTTAAGAATGCACTTGCCCGGGCAAAGAAGAGCGTCCGGAACATGCGCTGGTTCGAAGTTACCGAAACGCGCGGTTATCTCGAGGAAGGAAACATTGCGCATTGGCAGGTGACGCTGAAAGTCGGCTTCACCCTGGAGGGGTAGCGGCGATTGACCCAATCGCCACGGGGCGGGGCGGTCGATCTATTCTTCTTCCTGAGCCGCTTCGTATAACTTCGTCGCGCCGTAAACCAGGATCGCCGGCTTGAGCGCGAATAGCGCCAGCCGCACAATACCTCTCAAAATTCGCCCGACGCCCAACCGGTTTAGAACGAATCCCGCCAGGATGGCGTAAGCAAGCGACTGCGCCGGGTTTGCGCGGACATACCTTTCGGTTTGACTCAAAATCTCGTCGAAGTGCTCACGCGTGTAACGCAGGCCGCGCTCCGCTATATCATCATGTCCTCGTTTTTCCATTTTGATTAACGATTGTCCGCGGAGCCCACTTGGTCAACGCAAAGTCATCCAAATCGTACTTGCTCCGATTCCCGGCGGAAAATCCATCGGCGCCGGTTGTCGATGTAACGTGCCGGATTTGCGCGATAATTTCAGGCAATAACGCGCCATTCGTTCAAGCGCCTGCTCGTTCAGCGTTTGGCAATTGGTCGACAGCAAAACGCGAGCGCTGCCGTCGATTAGTTCCAACGCCGAAACAATTAGCTCCTCAAAATCGCTTTCCACATGAAATGCCTCGCCGCCCTTCGTCCGCGAAAATGTCGGCGGATCCAGAATAATCATGTCGAATTTTTCGCCCCGCCGCCCAAACCGTCGCAAAACTGGACGGACATCGTCGGCAATAAAGTTATGTCCCTCAGTCGAAAGCGAATTGAGGACAAAATTCTGCCGGCCACGTTCCAACGATTTCTTGGAAAGATCGACATTCACCGTCTGCGCGCCTACCGACGCAGCCGCGACCGAGAACGAGCAGGTGTAGGCGAAGCAGTTCAAAACTCGCTTCGGTTTCATTTGCCTGACGAACCTGCGATTCTCCCGTTGATCGATAAACAGCCCGACCGAATATCCGGCGCCGAAATCGATTCCGAATTTGAGATGATGCTCGGTTGCGATCGTCTGCAGATTTTCTCCTTCACTGCCGAGCACAAACTTTGGCGTCTCGCGCTCTTCATTTTTCTTCGGCAAGAATCGCGCGAAAACCCGTCCGATCGAAAACTCAACCGATTTGCTCCAGCCGCTGAGCTCGTGAACGAGACGATCGCGAGCAGCTGTTGTTTTGAACGAAATCAGAATGTCGCGGCCGAAGCGCTCCGCCCAGCCATTGTCGATCGTACAAAGACGGTGCGCGTCGGTTCCTTCACTTTCGAAGGCGCGAAGCAACGCGAGGTCGATCCATTGAGATTTTGCGATCATCTTTTTGTCATTCCGAGCGAAGTCGAGGAATCTCTTACTATTTCAGAAACATCAAGAGATGTCTCCACTTCGGTCGACATGACAGAAGCTGAGACGAGCAAATAGTTATCGACGCGCTATCGTTAGGCGACGTTCAATTCTTTGTTTGTCGATCTATGGAGAAGGTCACGATCCGCATTCCCGCCAGCACTTCCAATCTTGGGCCCGGGTTTGATTGTCTCGGCGTCGCGCTTCGCATTTACAATCGTGTGATCGTGTCACGCACGACAAAACGCAAACCTCTCGCGCCGATCGTAGCCAAGGCCGCCGATCTGTTCTTTAAGCGAACCAAGCGCCGGCGCTTCGCGTTTTCTTGCTCGGCGATAGAAAAAATTTCCCGCTCGCGGGGCTTGGGCAGCAGCGCGACGATCCGGCTCGGTATTTTGCAAGGATTGAACGAACTCACCCGGCGCCCGCTCGATCGATTGTCGATCTTTCGCTTGTGCGCAGAATTGGAAGGACATCCTGACAACGCGGCGCCTTCTTCGTTCGGCGGTTTCACTGTGGCACGCGGCAAAAATGTTCAGCGCTTTCAAGTTTCGCCGAGATTAAAGTTCGTTCTCTTGATCCCTGATTTTGAAATTCGAACATCGGCAGCCAGAAAAATTCTGCCGGAAGAAATTCCGCACTCGAATGCTATCGTGAGCGCGGGCAACGCCTGCGCGATCACAGCCGCATTCGCTTCAGGCGAATACAAAAACTTGCACGGCGCTTTTATCGACCACTTTCACCAGCCGTTTCGCGCGAGGCTGATTCCATTCCTACCGCGCGTCGTGGCCGCGGCCGAAGAAGCCGGCGCACTCGGCGCGTTCTTGAGCGGGTCTGGATCGACAATCTGCGCGGTCACTCTGCAGAACGCGCGAAAAGTTGCCGTTGCCATGTTGCGTGCCGCAAAAACGAAAGCTGCGCGCACGATCATCACGACGGCCGACAATCAAGGCGTTCAAATCAGAAGTCAGCAATCAGCAATCAGTAATTGAGATGGGTCGCACGCTTGAAAATCTGGAGCAGTTCGGCATCGACGTTGTCCTGGGTCGTCGGCGTGGCTTTCGCGCTGCGATTTTGCGCGGAATGCTTTACGGGCTGTCGTTTATCTACGAACGGATCGTCCAGCTCCGGCTCTATTTGTATCGCAAAAGGATTTTCCGCGAGCGCACGCTCGGTTGTCTCGTCATCAGCATCGGGAATCTGACAGTCGGCGGAACGGGCAAGACTCCGGTCGTCGAAAAATTCGCGCGCGCGCTGCAATTGGGCGGGCGCCGCGTCGCGATCCTGAGTCGCGGTTACAAAAGCGTGCCGAAGCCGACAGAGCGGAATTGGTTCGATCGATTGCTGACGAACGATGTCGATCCTCCGCGCGTCGTCTCCGATGGAAAGCTTCTATTTCTCGATTCCGTGACCGCGGGCGACGAGCCCTACATGCTCGCGCACAATTTAAAAGACGTGATCGTTCTGGTCGACAAAGACCGCGTCAAAAGTGGAAAATTCGCGATCAACAAATGGAAAGTAGACACGCTGCTGCTCGACGATGGTTTGCAATATCTCCACCTCAAACACCGACTCGACATCGTGCTGGTGGATCGACAAGCGCCGTTCGGAAACGAATTTTTGCTGCCACGCGGAACTTTGCGCGAGCCGCCACGAAATTTGCGCCGCGCGAGTTACATTTTCATCACCAAAAATACCGGCCAATCGAACGACGCGCTCATCGCGCGCATTCGCCGCTATAATCGCACTGCCGAAATCATCGAATGCGCGCACCGGCCGCTTTACCTGCAGAACATTTACACTGGCGAACGGTTAATGCTCGAACGGTTGCACGGCGCGTTCATCGGCTCGATCTGCGGTATCGCCGCGCCCGAAAGTTTCGAAGGCGCGCTGAAGAATCTCGGCGCCCATGTCGATCTTTCGCTGCGCTATATCGATCATCACTACTACACCGAAGGCGAATTGCGGAGCTTCATCAATCGCTGCATCCGGCGCGATCTGGTGATGATCATCACCACCGAAAAAGATGCGGTGCGCATGCCGCGATTGCCGGAGGCAGAAGTGAAGGTGCCGATTTATTTCATGCGCGTCGAAATCGACATCCTCAGTGGCCACGAAAGCTGGGAGCATTGCGTCGCCCGCATCTGCAAACCGCCGCCGATGCTCTCGCCCGAAAGATTCTTCGCTTAGAGCTGGAGGGACATGCTCCGTCATGTCCCATTATTTTGGGACGCGACGGAGCGCGTCCCTCCATCTGAAATTCGGTATTGGACGTTCGGGGTTCGGCGTTCGACGTTTTCTTCCTCATGCCTGAAAAAGCCGAGCTCATTGTCGAAGGCAAAAAGCTTTCGGTCTCGAACCTGGACAAGGTGCTTTACCCGAAAGTCGGGTTCACCAAAGGCCAGGTGATCGATTATTACATCCGGATCGGGCCGGTGCTCTTGCCACACCTGGAAGATCGACCGCTGACGATGAAGCGTTACCCGAACGGCGTGGACGCGGAATTCTTCTACGAAAAGAATTGTCCGGCGCATCGGCCGAAATGGGTCAAGACGGCGAAAGTTTGGAGCGAAGGCAACAACCGGACGATGGATTATTGCCTCGCACAGGATTTGCCGACGCTGGTCTGGGCGGCAAACCTGGCCGATCTCGAGCTGCACACCTCGCTTGCGAAAAAGAACGATGTCGCACGACCAACGATGATGGTGTTCGATCTCGATCCCGGCGCGCCGGCTGACATCGTTCAATGCTGTCAGGTCGGGCTTTGGCTGCGCGATTTGTTAGGCGAAATGAAATTGAAATCGTTCGCCAAAACGAGCGGCTCGAAAGGCTTGCAGGTTTACGTGCCGCTCAACGCGCCGGTGACGTTCGATCAAACCAAAGACTTATCGCGCGCGCTCGCCCAGTCTCTCGAGCGCGAACATGGCAATCTAGTCACTTCGAACATGTCGAAAGCGGTGCGCAAAGGAAAAGTGTTCGTCGATTGGAGCCAGAACGACGAACACAAAACGACGATCTGCGTTTACTCGCTGCGCGCCAGGGAAGAACCGACCGTTTCCACGCCGGTCACCTGGGACGAAGTCGAGAATTGCCTGAAAAAGAAAAAAGCCGATCTGCTCAAATTCCGGTCCGACAAAGTCATCGCGCGCGTAAAAAAAATGGGCGACCTCTTCGCGCCAGTCGAAAAACTGAAACAGAAACTGCCGAAGAAATGGAAGCTGTAATAACGAATCGTCGCGCGCTGGCAATTGTGGGTGCGCTGTTTTTGGCGGCCGCGCTTGAATTGCCGGCTGACGATTTCCCGTTGAAGAGCGTTAAGACGTTCACTTACGTTGTCGATTACGAACCATTCTGGTCGCCGGACGGCAAACAGATCGTGCTCATCTCCAGCAGGCACGGTGGAATGAAGGTGCATGTGATGGACGCGAGCAGCGTCAGTCACGGTAGCGACATGCGGCAGCTCACGACCGGCGAAGCGGAGGATGATGCACCGGCGTGGTCGCCGGATGGAAAGAAAATTACGTTTGTTTCGATTCGTGGCGGCGTTTCACAAATCTTCGTCATGAACGCCGACGGCACCGACACGCGTCAGCTTACGAAAGGCAACGCCGAAAATATTCACCCCACCTGGTCTCCTGACAGCGAACGCATTTTGTTCAATACGACGCAATTTGTTGGAGCGACGGCGGCGAACGGCACAAATGTTCCGAGCGATAACAAGGTCATCGGCGAACAAATTGACAAGAAAATGGACCTCGCGACGATTCGTCCGGATGGATCCGATCTAAAACGAATCACGACCGGCGGCGGGTACACCTACGCGTCGTATTCGCCCGACGGGATGTCGATCTTGCACCGCCGGATCAACGGCGCGGCATCGCAAATTTTTGTCATGAAGGCCGACGGTTCGAATGATCGCAACATTTCTGGTGAAGGAAACATCGACGGTTGGCCGGCATGGTCCGCCGACGGCAAGCGCGTTGTTTTTTCTCGTCGCGTCAAAGAAACATTCCAGCTTTTCGTTATGAACCGCGACGGAAGCAACGTTCGCCAACTAACGGATGCTTCCGGCGAATTTGTAAATCCGAGATGGTCGCCCGACGGAACGAAGATTCTCTGCAGCCGACGACTTGGCGATATGACCCTGGTTATATTTCCCGCACTGAAATGAAATTCCACTCCGACAGAGTCCTCACTCCCATCAAAAAAATGGGCGACCTCTTCGCACCCGTCGAGAAATTGAAACAGAAACTGCCGAAGAAATGGAAGGTATGAGCAAGATGATTGATAGCTTCGCGCCAATTGCGTGCTTGGGCACATTGCTTCTGCTAGCGAATCGAGGTTACGCCGCGCAAAAAGTAACCCATGAAATTGTAGAGATCAGCTTTGAGACGAGTGGAAACTCCTGTGGTGGCCCGTGTGCGGACTACAAAGTGACGACCCGTAATGATGGGAACGTGACTTATCAGGGAAGAAGCAATGTTAAGCAGACCGGCATCAAGAATATCTCAGTGCCTCGCGCGAATTTTGATCTGCTCGCACGCAAGATAAATGAGATCGGTTTTTTCAATCTCCGTGACAGATATGACGGTGTTGAAGTTGACGGAGCAGCGATGTCGATAACGGACTTACCGACTCGAATCGTAACGGTCCTCGATAAAGCGGGAGCCAAAAAAACGATCGTAGACTATTGGGGCACCCCAAAGCGCTTGTACGAACTTGAGCAGTTGATCAACAAACTCACCACCGCGTCGGTTCTAGCCGGAACACCCAGCGATGCCGATGACGATCTTCCCTATTATGATGCGTTTCCGATGCATCAAACCGTGAAATTTCGCGGCGTAATCTCCAAAGTGTCGATCTTTCCCTCAGCCACGGAATTCTCATCAACCATGGAACACCACGGCGGCTCCCCGAACACCGCAAAATGGAAGTCGGCATACATGTTTTTCCTTCCAAAAAATGTGATGGAGTTCGAATTGCAGACGAAACCTTGGATCGATTTATCCCAATTCGATGCATGGATTGTCGATGCGACGGGGAAGTTGACGAAGGCCTGGGTTACCGGCGAGCACATGTTCGTCGTAAACAAAATTCAGCGAGTTCGTCGGTCTTCTAACTTCGTGCCGAGCAAGTAAGTATGCGCAAAGTAAATCTCAACGACATTGAGTGGCAGGAGCGGCAGTCGCCGAAGGGAAAATTTGGGCGGCGATCAAAAAATATTTCGATTGCGCTTGGGCGCGACCCGGAGTCGCTCGATTTAATGAAGCGGCATCCGTTCGATCTTGCGCTGGTGAGTATTCCGAAAGGCAAATCGCTTTGCCCGTATCATTCGCACTCGAGCGAGTCGGAGCTTTATCTTGTCGTGTCGGGTAAAGGCAGCATTCGCGACAAAGATGGATCAACAATCGTCTGTCCGGGGGACGCGTTTTTGTTTCAGCCGGGTGAAGCGCATCAGCTCTCAAACGCGGGCGAGGAAGATTTTGTTTATTACGTGATCGCTGATAACCCGCGCGGCGATTCCTGCCATTATCCCGACAGCGGGAAGTTCGCGGTCTGGAAGGAAGGGATGGACGAAGTGATCGTAAACGGAAAGGAGACCGATTACTTCGATGGAGAAGAATAGCTAATTGTCATGTCGAGCGGCAACGTGACGTTGCATCCATTTAACAGCGGCGCAGCCGCCAGATTGAGAGCCTGCCCTGAGCGAGCGCAGCGAGTCGAACGGGAGACATCTCAAAACATTTCAGAAATATTAAGAGATTCCTCCACTTCGGTCGGAATGACAGAAAGAAAATGCGTAAAGTAAATATTAACGAGATTAAGGAGGAACCGTGGCAATCGCCGGGTGGAAAGTACGCCGCGTGTTTCAAGGGGATCTCAATCGCGCTTGGACGCGATCCGGACTCGCTTGATCTAGCAAAACGGCATTCGTTCGATTTGGAATGGACGCGAGTCCCTCCAGGAAAACATAATTTTCCGTATCACGCGCACTCAGCAGCGTGGGAATTGTATCTCGTTATCAGCGGCAAAGGCAGCGTGCGCGATAAAGATGGCAAAACTGAAGTCGGTGCCGGCGATGCGTTCATCTTCGGGCCGGACGAACCGCATCAAATCAGCAACACCGGCAAGGAAGATCTCATTTACTATGTGATCGCCGATAATCCGATCGGCGAATCGGCTTACTATCCCGACAGCGGGAAGTGGAAAGTGAACAAGACGTCGGCGGGTGATCGCGTGGTAATCAAAAGTCACGAGACGGATTATTTCGACGGCGAGGAATGAACAATTGTCATGTCGAGCGGCAACGTGACGTTGCATCCATTTAACAGCGGCGTAGCCGCCATATTGAGAGCCTGCCCTGAGCGAGCGCAGCGAGTCGAACGGGAGACATCTCTTGCTATTTCCGAGTAGGCGGGACTGAACAAACAGAAATATTTAGAGATTCCTCCACTTCGGTCGGAATGACAAAATGACGCGCGACACCATAGATTCGAAAAAGTCACCGCAAGATTTTCCGTATAAAACTTACCTCAACATTTTGCACGGGCCGCTTGAGGTCATTGGTCTTCAGAAGCTAGTCGATGCGTGTACGGACAAATGGTACAACCAAACTCTTTGTCAGGTGAACGACTCGGTCGTGCGGCTGGGCGTTTTGGAGGGCGAATACCACTGGCACGAGCACAATGACATCGACGAGTTCTTCTTTGTTCTCGACGGCCGTTTCCTGATCGATCTCGAAGACAAGGTTGTCGATCTTGGACCGCGGCAAGGTTTCGTTGTTCCAAAAGGGGTGCGGCATCGGACACGCGCGCCGAAAAGAACCGTCATTCTTATGGTCGAACGAGCCGACATTATTCCTACAGGCGATTGAAGCCAGACGCACGACGCCCAAGAATAAATTCTTGTCATGTCGAGCGAAGTCGAGACATCTCTAGATATTTCTGATGAAGTGGAATTGTAAAACAGAAATAGTCAGAGATTCCTCGGCTGCGCTCGGAATGACATAGGATGAAAATTATTTCCGGCGGACAAACTGGAGTGGATCGCGCGGCCCTCGATGTAGCGCTCAAATATCGAGTCAAGTGCGGCGGCTGGTGTCCGGCGGGGCGCCTCGATGAGTCCGGCGAAATTCCGGATCGATATCCATTGAAAGAATTGAAGAAAGGCGGACCGGAGGAGCGCACGCTGCGAAACTTCCAGGAATCAAAAGGCACGATCGTGATCTACTTTCACGAGTTGAGCGGCGGGACTGCCTACACCGTCGGGTGCTGCATTGAAGATGGACAGCCGTACCGCTTGATCGATGCGGCGAAATATTCGCCGGAAGATGCCGCGACGTTGATGGTTTCTTTTGTTTACGATAACGAGACCGACATCCTCAACATCGCCGGTCCTCGCGAGAGCGAGTGGGTTGGCGGCTACGCTTATGCGTTTCGCGCGGTCGATGTTTTTGTGACTAGATTGAAAGTCAGCGGAAGAAGAAGAGTTTGAATTACTCGTAGCGAAGCGCTTTCACCGGATCGAGTCGCGCCGCGAAGTACGCCGGAATCAGCGCCGCAAGTGAGCAGATCAAGAACGCGCTGATGCAAATGATCGTGACGTCATGGGGAATGACTTGCGCGGGAATCTCAGAAAATTGGTAAACTTCGCGCGGGAAAATTTCGATATGCAAGGTCGAAGCAAGCCAGTGACTGAATTCGTTGCGGTAACGAATCAGCGTCATTCCGAGACCGAGGCCAGTGAGCGTGCCGAAAAGTCCGACTACCGTCCCCTGCCCCAGGAAAACCCAAATAATCTGGGAGATATTCGCGCCGAGGGCTTTCACAATTCCAATCTCGCGTCGTTTCTGAACGGTGACGGTGATGAGCGTGCTCATGATTCCGAACGCCGCGACCACGACGATAAAGAAGAGTAAAAAGAACATCACGTTGCGTTCGAGACGCACAGCTTCGAAAAATTGATGATTCATCTCGGTCCAGGTTTGGGCGTAAACGGGCGGCTCGAGAAATTGAGCCATTGATTCTTTCACGCGATCCGCGCCGTAGGGATCGTCAGTTCGAACGGTGATGCCGTGCAGCGCATCGCCCAGATTGTAAAGCTCCTGCCCGATGTAGATCGGCACGAGCACAAATTCGGAGTCATATTGGTAGCGGCCGGTCTCGAAAATGCCGGTGACTGTCAGATCTTTTGGCAGAACAACCTCGCGCAATTTATCGAGCGCTTTCTTTTCGTCCGCCCCCTTCGCGTTCTCGAGATTCTTAATCTCATCGAGAATTTGTCCGAGATTTCCGGGGGAATAGACGGTCAGCTTGTCGCCAACATTGATGCGCAAAATGCGGGCGAGATCGCTGCCGAGCACGGCCGATTCGCCATCGAGATCCAATTGGCCCTCCTTTATGAATTTGCGAATCGGAATCACTTTTTCTTCCTGAGCCGGGTCGATCCCCCGCATTACCGGCGCCAGGCGCTGATTTTGGAATTCGACAATGACCGGGCCTTGCACGAACGGCGCCGTCGCGACGACGTGCGGTGTGTTGTCGATCTTCTTCTGCAGCGCCCGCCAGTCGCGCATGACGTCCTCGCTTTTCACGAGAATGTGCGCATCGAAGTCGATGATCTTCTGCCGCAGCTCGCGATCGAAACCGGTCATCACCGAGATCACGAGAATGAGCACGGTCACGCCGAGCGTAACGCCGATGATCGAGATCAAAGTGATGATGGAAAGAAAGGTGCGTTTCGGTTTGAGATAACGCAGCGCGAGAAAAAAGCTGAACGGCAGTTTCAAGTTGCCGTTATGTTGGCTGCGAACTGGTCGGTTTACAACCCGACGGGATGGCGGGCTTCAAAACCCCAGGCATCGCGACCGTCGACGTGCCAGCGCGGACCAACATCGCTGCCGTAGCGCAGATCGGTCGTGTCGAGCCGCAGACCAGCGATCATCGCGAACACGTGACCGTGACGCGAGTAAATCGTGATCCAGCGGCCGCGACCGCGTTCGCCGTAACGAAGAAAATTGCTCGAAGGCAAAGGTTGCTCGAGCATGCCGGCATAATGAAGCGCGAACGAAACGGTACCGGAACAATCGTAGCCGTAATCATTAAACGATCCATGTCCCCCGCCCCAAACATAAGGTCGATTGTGAATTGTGTTGATGGCCCAGATTGCGTGCTTGACGCTGTCGGGAGCGTTGGCCGGCGCATAAGCGATTCCATTCCGCAGCACCGCGCGATTTCCGGGAACCATCGGATGCGAACCACCGATATCGAATCCGGGCGTGGCCGCTTCCGAGTCGTATTCGTCACGCTGGATTGGTTCCGCGTGGCGAGGCGGTCGCGGCGTGTAATAAGCGACCTGAATTGCCTGGGCGCGCGCAGGTTGTCGATCAAATGAAAATGGCTGAAGGGGTACGCCGTCGACGGTTTGCGAGGAATAAACAGTTTCGCGCGTCCGCCAGGATTGGGCGTGAGCTGGGGCGACGCCCAAGACGAAAAGCAGGCCGGCTGCGAGGATAACCAGCCAGCGGTTAGGCGAATTTACGGTGCTAGGCAGTAACACGCATCGCCTCAGAAGCTGCTTTCAGGCCAACTTATTTCAGCGCGTTCGCTTTTAGATCTTCCAGCGAGACAAATTCGAGGGCGGACGCATGGGTTGCTTCAAGATCAACCGGCGCCGCGCGATTGTGTTCGAGCGCGGACTTCCAACGGGTGACGCACACGCACCATTTGTCGCCGGGTTTGAGTCCGGGGAATCCCCATTCCGGAACCGGCGTGACAAGATCGTTGCCGTCGAGGACCGAGAAATCTAAAAACTCGCGCGTAGCTTTCACACAAACAGTGTGCAAGCCGACGTCTTCGGGTCCAGTTCGACAAAAGCCGTCACGAAAAAATCCGGTCACCGGATCGCGACAACAACATTTCAATTCGGTCCCGAGAACATTCGTTGGCATGGCTTTTCCAACTGCTTACACAAATGAATCGCTCCCGCGATTTTTATTTTAGAAGCCGTCATCCTAACCTTCTCCCTGAGGAGAAGGTTACGTGGCGCTAGGCAAATTCGGGTTCCTCAGTCGAAACCGTGGCTTCGCCTTCGCTTTGCCTGAGCGCTTGCTCGACTGCCCGCCACGGAAGCATCGCGCACTTCACGCGCTGCGGAAATTTGCGAACCCCTCGCATCACGAGAAGATCACCGAGCTTTTTCGGCGCATCGTTTTTTTCCGCCGTTACCAAATCGTGAAATGCGCAGAGCATTTCTTCGACTTCCTCCCGGCTCTTGCCTTTCAATTTCGTCGTCATCAACGACGCGGACGCCTGACTGATGGCGCAACCGTGTCCGGTAAACTTGATTTCCCCCAACCCGCCGTTGCCGTCGAATTTCACGGCGAGATGAATTTCGTCGCCGCACGCCGGATTATCGCCATGGACGCGCACGGCAGCGTCAGGCAGCTCGCCGAAATTCCGCGGCCGCCGCGAGTGATCGAGGATCACTTCCTGGTAAAGTTCTTCAAGATCGCCGAGTTCCGGGTTCATTTGAAAAAAAGGACCGCTTTCTGAAGGATGTCGATCATTCGATCAATCTCCTCGCGGTTATTGTAGAAATAAAAACTGGCGCGCGAGGTCCCGGTCACACCGAATCGGCGCATGAGGGGTTGATTGCAATGATGTCCGCCGCGCAGCGCCAGGCCGTAACGATCCGCAAACGTGGTCAGATCGTGCGGATGCGCGGCATCCATGACAAAACTAATAACTCCGGCGCGCTCTTTGGTTGGTCCGATTACGCGTAACCCCGCCACAGCGGACATTTCTTTCAACGCATAGCCGGCAAGATCGACATCGTGTTTAAAAATCTCCGCGCGTTCGATTCCTTCGATGTAATCGATCGCCGCCGCCAACCCGATCGCGCCGGCGATGTTTGGTGTGCCCGCCTCGAAACGGTGCGGCGGTTTTTTAAATGTGCTTTTTTCCAACGTGACGCTGACGATCATTTCGCCCCCGCCATGCCACGGTGGCGTCGCATCGAGAACGTCTGACCGCCCATAGAGAACGCCGATCCCGGTTGGCGCGCACATTTTGTGGCCGGAGAAAGCAAGGAAGTCGCAGCCGAGTTCCTGAACATTTAACGGCATGTGCCCGATACTTTGCGCGGCATCGACAAGCGTTAACGCACCAACAGCGCGCGCTTTTTGGCAAAGATCGGCGACGGGATTAATCGTGCCGAGTGAGTTGGAAACGTGGGTGAAAGCAAATATTTTCACTTCCGGCGTCAACAGTGACGAAAGCTTTTCCAGCTCAAGTGTTCCGTCGTCGTGAACCGGAACGAAACGCAATTGCGCGCCAACTCTTTCAGAGAGCAGCTGCCATGGAACGAGATTGCTGTGGTGCTCCATCTCGGTGAGCAAAATCACGTCGCCAGCGCGGAGAAATTTTCCGCCCCACGATTGCGCGACCAAGTTAATGCTTTCGGTCGTGCCGCGCGTGAACACAATCTCGTCCCCGCTCGTCGCGCCGATAAAATCGGCCACGCGTTGCCGCGATTTTTCGTAATGCTCGGTCGCGCGTGCGCTCAATGTGTGCAGACCGCGATGCACATTGGCATTTTCGTGTTCGTAATAATGCCGGACGACATCGAGGACATTTCTCGGTTTCTGTGAGGTGGCGGCGTTGTCGAAATAAATCAGCGGATGACCGTTCACACGCTCCCGGAGAATCGGAAAATCCTCGCGAAGCGCGGCCCAATCCACGCGACTAGTGGCTGCCTTGTGCACAGGATAATCTGCTCCATGCGCCGGTTCGCGCCAGTTTATTCCCGGGCGCTTTAAGATCAACATGGGTGTGCTCCCGTGCCGCTTGATCTGAAGACGGTTTCACCAGGGAAGAAATAGTTTCGTTCGCGCGATCGACATCGACCGGTTTGTCTTGACTCGTGGTCAGGCAAATCGCTACAACTTTCGTGTCAGCGAAACTCAACCAGGAGGTCTTTATGCGAGCTTTGGGTCTGACGGTTTCTCTCTTCTTTCTTGTGGTGCGCGTCGCGTTCGGCGGCGCTGAAAAAGCGGCGGCTGCGTCGGATTGGTCGATGAATGCGACGGCAATCGAAGCGTGTAGCTGTCCGATGTTTTGCCAGTGTTACTTTAGTACGAAACCGGCAGCGCACAGTGAGCATGCCGGTCATTCCCATGGCGAAGGCGGAGAGCACTTCTGCAAATTCAACATGGCCTACAAGGTCAATCACGGAAACTACGGCGCGACCAAACTGGATGGCGCGAAATTTTGGATCGCGGGCGATTTGGGCGGCGATTTCTCCAAAGGGGAAATGGATTGGGCGGTCGTGACTTTTGATCCATCGGTGACGGCGGAGCAACGTGAAGGCATCAAAACAATTTTGCCGCATGTCTTCCCCGCGAAATGGAAATCCTTCTCCGTAGCGGCGGACGCTCCGGTGAGTTGGAATGCGACGCGTGATCACGCCGAAGGAAAATTGGCGGACGGCAAATCGGGCGAAATCGTGCTCAATAAATTCCAGGGAATGACCGACGACCCGATTGTGATGAAAAATCTGAAGTACTGGGGCGCGCCGCGGAATGACGGATTCATCATGATGCCGAACCAGGTCGAAGCTTATCGCACGGGCGACAAAGCATTCGAGTTCAAAGGCACCAACGGCTTCATGATTACGATCGACATCAATTCCAAAGACGGGGCGAAAGAAAATACCGGCACGTAAGGCCAAGAATTAGCAATGGAGGGACGGCCTTTGTGCCGTCCCAATTTCTCCGGACGCGACGGAGTGCATCCCTCCAAGCATGAAAAAAACGGCGACCGTTTACTGGCTGCTCCCGGCGAAACCGGAGCGCGAATTGTTTTGCGAGATCGTGCGTATTCTGCGCAAAGAATTTCGGGCGCCGAATTTCGAACCGCATTTGACACTTTTTTCAGCGAGCAAAGCTCGGCAACCCCGAAAGGATCGGGGCTCGCGAAAACTTTCGGAGTTGTCAAAAAAGGTATTGCGGCAGATTTCATTGCGACCAATTCGGTTGACCACACGCGGGGTCGGTTTCTCATCCGAGTTCACGAAGACACTTTTTGTCCGGTTTAAATCGAGCGCCGCGCTGCGAAAACTTACGACCGATCTTAGCCGAGCCGCGAAATCACCCGCCAAGGCTCCGAATGATCCGCATGTGAGTTTGCTCTACAAAAAATTGCCGCGTGCGACGAACAAGGAACTAGCGACGGTGATGAAGCTGCCCTTTCGCAGCGTCGTCTTCGATTCGGTCGCGGCCGTCCGTTGCGCCTCACCATCGCGGACGAAGGCCGATGTTGATGCCTGGAAAATTCTGGCCAAGAAATCGCTCCGCCGATAACGAATTGAAATCTTCTCCGTCGGTTCGAGTTTTATCTGCCGATGGACACGAAAACTAAGATTTTCGGCGAGCACGACCCGGCGACGATCAAACAAATTGAAACCTGCGTGGCGACCGGTGCCGAACGCGGCGTGCTTTGCGCCGACGGTCACAAAGGTTATGCCCAACCAATCGGCGGCGTCGTTGCTTATAAAGACAAAATCTCACTGAGCGGCGTCGGCTTCGACATCGCCTGTGGCAATCTCGCGATTCTGACTGACGCCAAGCGGGAAGACATCGCGCCGAAGATCGACAAGATCATGGACGACGTGGTCCGGGAGATTTCGTTCGGGATCGGGCGCAAGAGCAAAACGCGCGTCGAACACGAACTATTCGACGATCCGGCATGGCAATTAAAGCCGTTCGGTGATTTGAAATCGATTGCGGCGGAGCAGCTCGGCACGGTGGGGGGCGGAAATCACTACGTCGACATTTTCGCGGATGAGGAGGAGCGGATCTGGGTCGGCGTGCATTTCGGTTCGCGTGGGCTCGGGCACAAAACGGCGACGCATTTTTTAAAAGCGGCCGGCGGAAAAGACGGAATGGACGTACCGCCCACGGTGGTCGATGAAAAATCAGAGATTGGCCACGATTATCTTGCCGGAATGCATCTGGCGGGACGCTACGCTTATGCCGGACGCGAAGCAGTCGCGCGGCATGTCGTGAAAAACATTTTGGGCGCGCAAATTGTCGAAGAAGTGCACAACCATCACAACTTTGCCTGGCGCGAAAAACACGATGACGGAGAATTCTGGGTCGTACGTAAAGGCGCAACGCCTGCGTTTCCCCGACAAAAAGGTTTTGTCGGCGGCAGCATGGGCGACGACGCGGTGATTATTGAGGGAGTCGATTCGAAAACGTCTCGCGAAGCGCTTTTTTCAACCATTCATGGCGCAGGTCGAATCATGTCGCGCACAGCTGCGAAAGGAAAATTCGTCAAGGTTGGCAACAAACGGATCCGGCAGGATGGACTCGTCAGGCACGATGAAATGATGAAATGGTTGCACGACCGAAAAATTGTTTTGCGCGGCGGCGATTTGGATGAAGCGCCGCAAGCGTACCGACGATTGCCTGATGTCTTACAAGCGCATGAGGGCACGATCCGCGTTTTGCACACTTTGCGGCCGCTCGGCGTGGCGATGGCCGGACGGGATATTGTCGATCCTTATAAAGACTGAAGCCGATCGAAGCGATCAGGGCGTCGCGCTGGCAGAAAGTTCAGGGGTCGGCGTCGCAGACGCAGATGGCGATGTTGCCGGCGGTGCGGGAGTTGGAGATGGGGACGGCAAAGGCGTTGGACTGGGCGACGCGCCGGAGATTTTGGTCAGCTCGTCTTCGAGGAGACGTTTTTCTTCAGCGTAGATGGGACCGTGTTTCGCGACCTGAATGTATTCCTTGGCGCCGTCAGTCTGATTTACATCGAGAAGTAAAACGGCGGCATAAACTGCGGCATGCGGTTCATGCAACGCTTCGGGCGGCAGCCTTTGAAGAATTTCGAGCCCCTCCGTGGTACGACCCTGCACATAAAGCGAGAATGCATAAGTTACGGCGCAGCTCACGTCGTCGGGCGCGCGATCGTAAGCTTGTTTGGCGAGCTCCTGCGCTTGTTTCGTGTTCTGATCGATGTTTAACCCAAGCCGCGCGAGATTGGTGATTATCCCAATCTCGTTAGGCGAAGCGTCGTGTAAGCGCTGAAGAACGTCGTAAAGTTTTTTGACGTCGTTGTTGGCGCGATAAAGTCGATAAAGCGAATCGAGCGCTTCGCGCCGGCTGGGCGGAGTCCGCGAAAGCCGCGACCAAAGTTCTTCGCTTTCAATCGGCAGATTCCATTTGGTGGCAAGGCGCGCGAGTCTGATTTCACGATCGGGCTGATCGGCGGCGGCATGGAGCGCAGCGCGCCAAAGTGTATCGAACTCGGCGTCAGCACTGGATTGGCGTGATTGCCGCGCGGCAAAGCCCTGATACGCGAGCCGGAGATAGTCTTCTTGTCCCCAGGACTCGCTTCGGGTCCAACGCCGCAGGCGAGACCAATTCCTTTGCTCGGCAAAAGCGGCGGCGATGGCGATGGCAGCCGGCGGCTTGGCAGTTGCCGCGGCGGGCAGTTTGTCCATCCATTTTACAACTTCGGACGCAAGGCCATTTTCATTCATCCAATCCATCAGCAACCCCAAATCGCCGGAGTTACGGGCCGCCACCGGCTTCACTTTTTCCAGAAGCGCTTCGAATTTCTTCGCGTCCAACTTCCGATAAAAATTCAAGCAGAGGAGATAATCGCCGAAGCTGACTTCTGGCGACATTTGCAATTGTTGCGCGAATCGATCGGCCGACTGGAAATCATTCTGGTCGACCGCGTCGGTGAGCAATGCACGCAGCGCCCCGGTGCGAAACTGCTGCACTTGGGTAAGTCGCTCCAGGTCATCGCGCGCTCGAGCGCTTTTCTCCGGATCCGGCGAGTGAATCTGCAGCGCCGCGAGATTAAATTTATAAAGATCATTCTTGGGATCTTTGTTTACTGCGATGGCGAACTGCTGTTCTTGTTCGGCAAGGTTTCCTTCAGCGCGCGCTAACCAACCGGCTACGATGTGGAAAGCTGCCAGGTCCTGCGCCCTTGGCGTGACGCGCTCCAATGTCTTTCGCGCAAGATCGATCTGCCCAAACCGCAACGCGGCCGAAGCCAGATTGAGCTGACTGTCGATGTTGTCCGGCTGCAAACGCGCGATCTGCGCACGCCAGGAAACCGTTTCCTCCGAATTTTGTTTTTCGGTGGCTTCGGCAAGAATGTAAAAAGCGGGAAGTGAATCGCCCTGACGTTCCAGGACCTGGCGCGCCAATCGATTCGCGGCAACAAAATCTTTTTCCTCCAGCATCGCCGTCGCGCGCTTGAGCAAACGCGATTCATGCCAGCCGGTGTAAAGTTTGGAGCCATAAGTTCCAAAAACGACAATCAACAATAAGGCGACCGCGGCCCCAGCAACATAAACTGCAACGCGGACTGGCGGTAAGTGAAGCCGCAAGCTGGAAAACGATTCGACGCCAGGCAAGGATTGGGTGCGCCTTTTGCGCCGCACGCGTCTAATTTTTTCCGGCATCTATTCTTTATGCGTGCGCGGTCGCCAGAATGCAACTGACGCGCGGACAACAGCCGGGGTCGGAAGGCCTAGGTTTGCTCCGCTTCGCGGACAACCGGAACACTCTTGACCTGATCGCGAATCCGTTCGCGTAGGCGCGGTCCCCAAACATAACGCGTCAACAGCACTTTGATTGTTGCCGTTAACGGAACGGCGAGAATAGGTCCGAGCAGACCGCCGATGAGCAGGCCCCAGACGAAGATCGAGACGATGACCGTCATCGGATGCAAACCGACCGATTTTCCGACGATGCGCGGTGCATAAAACATTCCTTCGAGATTTTGCACGACGATGAATATAACGGTGACGATGAGCGGATGCGTCCAATCGCCCCATTGAAATGCCGCGATCAAGACCGCCGGGACCCAACAAATCACAATTCCAATGTATGGAATCATCGTCAGGATCACGACCAGCAGGCCGATTAACGGAGCGAAGTTGAGGCCAAAGAGTGCGAGAATGCTTCCAATGAGTGTCCCGTCGACCAGGCAGACGAGTAATTGACCGCGAAAATAAGCAATAACGTAACTATTTATCTCCGATAGCGCGGCGGCGATTTCGTCCTTCAACGGAGAGGCTCGCAGCGGTAGATAATCTTTCCATCGCTTTTCGATCCGCGGCCGTTCCTTTAAAAGGAAAAAGAGATAAATCGGCACCATGATCAGACTTAGTAGAAATCCGGTTATGCCGAGAAATCCGCCGATGCTTTTCTTGATAATATTCCAAATTTTGTCAGCCAACGTGGGCAGATAGCGCTCGAGATTCGGAATAATTTTGTCGGCTTTGGCTTCAAGTTGCTGCCGTTCGGCCGAGCTAATCTTGGCCGGCGCAGCCGAAATCGTTTCGACGGGGGACGCGGTCGTTTCCGGCAATGGAGTGGGCGAGGGCGCAGGGGTTGGTGTGGGCGCGTGCGGCGGCGGTGTTCCGAGCAAGAAATTCACGAGACCCGACGACGCGGATTTCCCGCGACCCGTCGTACCACCAACCACACGATTGTACTGAACGATAAGATCGACAATGCGGTCGCGCGCTTTTTGCGTGTAACTGGGAAGCTCCCGAGCGAAGTTTGCGCTTTGCATCGAAATAGTCGGCGCGACCCAGGTGATCAAACCGACCAGAGCAATGAGGACACTAGCAAAAATTACGACGATGGCCCAGCCACGTCCCATCTTGCGGCGACAGAGTTCCGTCACCAACGGATCGAGGAGGTAGGCAAGAATGAGTGCGATCGCTACGGGAATTAGGATTGGCTGGAGAAAACTGATCAGATTGGCGCCGACGTAGATGACGGCGCCGGCAATGACGATGAGAAGAACCACAAACAGAGCGGTGAGCGCAGCCCACATCGTTCTTTGTTGCCAAGGCGTTGGATATGCGGTCATCCGGTAAGGAATCTAGTTCGCGCTACCGCGTGTGAGCGAGATGGCGTCAATTAAAGCGGCTTCAATGAATCGGGTTTGCATTCAGCGGCTGACCTTTGCTCATTTTCGTTTTCGCATTGTCGATCTTATCGGCCAGTTTTTTGTTTTTCGGGTCAAGGTTGAGCGCCTTCTGCCATGCATCCAAAGCTTGCGCAGATTTATCCAATTTCGCGCAGGCGTCTCCAATGTGTTCCAGCACAACTGGATCGTCGCGGGTCAACTTTTGCGCGGCACGCAGAAGATCGGCCAATGCCTGGTCAAATTTTCCCTCCCGAAACTCGAGCCATCCCAACGTGTCAAGGTATGCGCCATTGTTTGAGTCGGCTTGCAAAGCCAGCTTTATCATTTGTTCGGCTTCATCGAGATGCGCATTGTGCTCGGCCCACATGTAGGCCAGATAATTGTAAGCATCTGCCGCATTAGCCGGATCAACGGCGATCGATTTTCTAAAAAGGTCCGCCGCTTTGTCGTAAAGACCAGCTTGTTCAGCGGCTGCGCCATAATCAAAATAAAAGCGCGCGTTGGCAATTCCGGCGCCTTCGGCTTCCGCTTCATGTAAAGCTTCTTCGAAGGTGGCGACCGCTTCCTGGGAATGTTTCGCTTCCCGTTGCGCGATGGCGAGGTAGTAAACGATTTCCGGCGTCTGGGGAAAGTGTTGCCGCGCTTCGCTGAGGACTTTGACCGCCCGCTCGTTCTCTTTCAACGGTCCAAGAAGCAGCTCGGCCAGGTGCAGATATGGACTCGCGCGACCAGGATTAATGATGAGACTCTGTTCGTAATTGGCAGCCGCTTTGGCAAACGCTGCTCTTGCCTGCTCAGTCTTTTTCTCCCGTTCCAGCGCGCGAGCAGTGTCATCCAGCAAGCCCGCCAGCAAATCGTACGGTTGATATTTTTCGGGATGTTCCTTGATGATTTGCTCTAGCATCTCCACCGCTTTATCGCGTTGGTTGGTCAGAACAAATCCCGTCGCGAGTTTTTCTCGCGCATTCGTATCGTCCGGTTCGAGCTCTAGCAGACGCAAATACAGCGGGATCGCTTCCTTAACTTGCTGCGTAGATGCATAATAATCGGCAACGTCTTTAAGAACGGCCGGGTCGTCGCCAGCATGGTGGGCCGCTTTTTTAAAGATTTCATTCACTCGCGCCGTTTCATCCGGTTTGGGCGGACGATCAGGTTTAAAAACAATCGACGCATAAAGTTTTCCGAGACGAGCCCAAAAGACGGGATCGTCATTGGGGCTCGCGGCTGCGCGGTCCAGCGACTGCAGGGCTTTTTTCTCGTCTCCGGCCGCGAGTGCAATTTCACAAAGGCGTTCGTAGGCGTCGATGTTATGCGGATCGAGCGCGATGGCTCGATTAGCATAGTCAATGGCTTGATCGGTCCGTCGCAGATATTTTGCGTAGATGAAGGCAAGCTGGAGCAACGGTTCGGGCGCATTCGGATTGGCTTTGATGGCATCCTTCAAAACGTCGATCGCCTGTGGAAAATCATCCTGCCGCGTAAGCAGAGCCGCGACACGTGAGGCCAAATCCGCCTGTCCTGGATCGACATCGAGCACTTTACGGTAGGCGGCGAGGGCCTTGTCCATTTCTCCATTCTCTTCAAATGACATCCCTTCGACAAAATGCGCCAGGGCGTCGCCTTTGTGCTCGCCTTCGGCGTTAAGCACGAGATCTTTAGGCGGATTCGTGGAGATTGAGTCGTCTTGCCGAACCGATTTTTTTGTTGCGGTCGCGTTTGGAGAAACTTGAGGACTTGGCGCAATAGAACGCGGACGAGCCAGGAGAGGCGCAGATAGAATCAGGAAAACGGCGCCGACAACCAACCGATGGAGAATCCACTCAAGCCTGCCATTGGGCTCCATCATGTTGCCGATTGTAGTCGCGCGAAACCCCGCACGCAAACGTTCGAGCGCGGCCTAACGAATGGAAGACTATGACTTATAGCGCAAGCGCTTCTTGTGACGATTCGCCCGCATCCGCTTGCGGCGTTTATGTTTTGAGATTTTCGCCTTACGTCTTTTCTTCAGGGAGCCCATAACGAATTTGCAGTCTGCGGTTGCCGATCCAACCACGGAGCCGGTCAGATTTCAACTGACTTCTTCGAACAAGCAGCGCCTCTGGTGCACGAATGCTCCGTCGAATTGCACTAAAAGAAATCGCGCAAGCCACCTTGCAGGTTCAGATCTTTTTTATCGGGCTGGTGGGATTTGAACCCACGGCCTCCTGGTCCCGAACCAGGCGCTCTACCAAGCTGAGCCACAGCCCGAACTCCTTCAGCGAACTAACCCCGAGCGCGCATTACCTCGTGCATTTCAGTGCTGATGGCAAGCGATAAGGACCGACTAGGAAGTTGGTGAGATTGCCCGTACCAACCCGGAGTGTTCAAAAAATTATCACCTCACGCAAGCTGAAGGCCAGGTATTTCTCTCAATAATGCGAGAAATTATGAGTTTTCTCATGTTTTCTGACACTTATCGCAAGAGCGAGAAAATAGGCACAATCTCTGCTAATTTTGACACCGAACATATAGCCAATGAGACTCCGACCCAAGCTGACCGCCGCGATGACCTTCCCAGAAGTCCTCGTTGCTGTTTTGTTGCTCGCTATTTTCTTCGCGTCCATATTCGAACTGAACGCGGTTTGTCTCCGCTATATCGACGCGAGCAAAGAATCCGTCGCTGCGCTGCAGAGCGTGCATGATCGCTGCGAAGTATTGCGCAACCTGGCTTTCACCGATCTGACTACAACAAGCACTGTCCAATCGCTTCTGGCGCCACCTCCGAACGGCTCTGACTTCTGTAAGAAGGCGACTGAGATCGTGAAAATCAGCGCTTATCCGACAGCAAGCGGGATTACCCAGTTCACCCGCACGCCCGACGGAACTGTGACGAACGACCTCACTGCCACGGACCTCGGCACCTCTCTCGTCCAAGTAGATGTCTCAACCTCATGGAACATGCTCGGCGGTCGGGCGCGCTCCGAAACAACCAGCACCATTATCTCAAACGGAACCAAAAAATGAAACTTAAGACCTCACAATCAATTGCCGGCTTCACCCTTAGTGAAATGCTGGTCAGCCTCAGCCTTAGCTCCATCGTTCTCGCCGCCGCCATCACTTCCGGCGTGGCTTTGCAAAAGAGCTTCGCCGCGACTGACAACTATTTCAGCACGGAAATGCAGCAGATTCGTATCATCGATTACTTAAACCGGGACGTGAAGCGCGGCTTGATCGTTACTACTTCGGTCGATTTGCAAAGCGTCACTATGAGCGTGCCGAAGTACATCATTCAAGCCGGCGATCCCGAGGCGATCGCAGACCCACAGGCTATCGGGATGCCACGCACGCCGACTGTCGTATATACAACGAGCGGCTGGCAGGTCAATTACAGCCCATCCACGACCACGGTCGTTTATTCGATTAGCGGCAACTCGATCCTGCGCACAGAAAACGGAGTTGTTACCACGATTGCTTCAAGCACCGACCAACTTGTGCCGCAAACAACCGATGTGGACTTGGCCAATACCGAATGCGCCAACACTTCCGTCACATTCTCGCCAATCTTTACTTCCGGCGGCGCGGTCGCCGAGCGCACAGGCACGAGCCTCTACGCCACGGCCTACCTGCGGAACAAGCGACGCGGTTAACCCGCAGTTCTTACACATTGGCAATGCAAATCTCACAACGAACGGTTGCGCGCGGCAACGTGCTACTCTGCGTCTTATGCACGATTCTCGTCGTTTCCCTCATCGGCGGGAACGTGCTGCTCAATTGCGTGACCCGGTACAACGTGGCCTCAAGTCAGGTTCGTAGTTGGAAGGAGTCGCTCGACGCAGCCGAGACTGGCGGTGATATCGCTTATGCCGAAGTTCGCAAGACAATTCTCGACCCGACACACGCATTCAGCAGCTGGACGTATTCCGGCGGCGCTTATACAAATTCTCCGGTTACCTACGGCACGGACAATCTAAGTACGAGCTCGCGCGTTGATCCATTTTATTATGATGGAAACGGCAATGCCTGGTACCGGATCCGCACCAAAGGCACAGCGCCAGTTCTGGGCCTGAAGCGAGTCGGAATGGATGATCGCATGGGCCCGAATACTCGGGGCGATAGTTTGTTACGAAAAATCGATTTCAATTACGACCACTTTGTCGCTACTTACGGACCGAATGGGGATGGTATCGGTGAGACGCTACTGCCCGTCTCTAACCCGCAGATTAGTCGCCGCGTAGAATTGATCGCAGCGCCGATCACGCCGTTTGAAGCGGCCATCAAGGCCGGCGGCACGTTTTACGGGCTCGGGTCCGCCGCTTATATCGATAGCTTTCGCTCCACCACCGGCCCCTACGATGCCAGTGTGAAAACCAATCCATCTGACCCGCGATACGCCGATTCCCAGGCCGGCACCGTTGAGCTTGACAGTTCGGTCGCGACGATCATGGGATACATCTACGGCAATGTTTATACAAACGGTGGAACAGTCACGAAGAACACGACTAGTATCTCCGGAATCATTGATAACAACGTCCCTTTCACTATATCGCCTTTCATTATGCCGAGCACTGCCTCATGGAATTACGTATCGTCTCCGGCAACAGTAACCCCCAACACGACCATCACTCCTGCTGCACCCGGAAGCGCCGCCCAACCCAATTATTATCTCGTCACTTCATTTGTGAACAACGGCAGTCTGACGGTTAATCCTGCAACAACGGCGAATGGTGTGCCACTGGAAACATATGTTGCTATTCACGTAACCACTGATATTGGCAGCAGCACTGGTCAAGGACCCTCTTTCACGATCCCGGCGCACGTTCATCTAGAGGTTTACTTTGATGGAAATTTCCAGACGAAAGCCGAGAACATTGTGAACACGAGCGGTTATGCGGGTAATCTTCAGTTCTACGGAATCACTCCAACCGATCCTACCGTTCAGCAGACAGTTAATCTAAATTCCGGTGGTGGCTCGACCGCTGGTTTCGCTGCGGTATTTTACACCCCGGGTGCCAATTTCACGATCAATGGTGGCCCAGACCTCACTGGCGCAATTGTCTGCAAAAACTTCTATGCTAACGGCAACGTGCATTGGCATTACGATCGCGCGCTCGATTCCGAAGGCGACGCTGTCGATTATCGCGTCATCAGCTACGTCGAAGACATTCGTTAGGCCGTTCTCTGCTTAGTCGCAGCCGGCCCCTTTTTGTCGATCCTGCTAGAGCAAGATCGAGATTGCCACCAGAACAAATCGGTTGACAATCTTTTCAACCGCTCGCAATGTCACCGCTCAATTTTTATGATCGCGTCGCAGCTCATGCCCTCCGCTCTCGACACCAGCGCGCCGACCATCCTTCAATTCCCGACCGCAGCCAACCGCACCGTCAGATCCTTGCGCCATATGACGACTCAACTCCTCCAGGAAGCAGCTCAAATAATTCCCAATCAGCAACTCCTGATCAACGTTGTCTCCAAGCGCGTTCGTCAACTTGGCTTGGGACATCGTCCGATGGTTGAAACGACGCCGCGCATGTCGCTGACGGACATCGCTCTCAAGGAAATCATTGCCGGTAAGCTCGCATTCGAACCTCTCAAAGGTCCGGACAACGCATAATTTCCCAGCGCGTTTCGCGCGCAATCATGCCCGCCGAGTCGATCCTTAATCGCAAGGCGCTGCGCGATTTTCACATCCTCGAGCGCTACGAAGCCGGCCTTGAGCTAAAAGGCAGCGAAGTAAAATCTATTCGGGCCGGCAAGGCCAACATCGGCGACGCTTTTGCGCGCATCGAAAATGGTGAAGCGTTTCTCTACAACGCCGACATTCAGCCCTACGAAAAAGCCAGTCACGAAATCCCGCCCGCAAAACGTGTCCGCAAACTATTGTTGCACCGGCATGAGATCGACAAGCTTTACGGCGAAAGCCAGATCAAAGGCCGAGCCCTGGTTGTCCTCAAGCTCTACTGGAAAAATGGAAAGCTGAAAGCCGAGCTCGGCATCGGCCAGGGCAAAGTCGCCCGCGATAAACGCGCCGACTTAAAAAAGCGCGCAGTCGACCGCGAGACCGCGCGCGAGATCGCGCGCTTCAACCGCAAACACTCTTGAAACTGCGGCGGCGGTCTGTGATCGTCGGAATTATTGATCTTTCAGCTACTAAAGCGTTTGATTAATCCGCGATGGCGCGTTCCGATTTTTTCAAAGACAAAATCGCTCTCATCACCGGCGGCTCGCGCGGGCTCGGCTTGGAAATCGCGCGCCAGATTTGCGCGCGTGGAGCAAAGGTCGCTCTCATCGCGCGCGATGCCGACGAGCTCGTGCGCGCCAAGACCGACCTTGATCGCTTTGCTACGGAAGTCCTGACGATCCAATGCGATCTGCTCGAGACCGCGCAAATTCAATCCGCTGTCCAACAGGCACTGCAACACTTCGGCAAGATCGACATCTTGATTAATAACGCTGGCATTATCGAAATCGGTCCGGTCGAGCATATGCAGCTCAAGGATTTCGATCGCGCCATGCGCCTGCATTTTTGGGCTCCATTTATTTTGTACTTGCTCGTCGCCCCCCGTATGCGCGCGAACGGCGGCGGTCGCATCGTAAATATTTCTTCCATCGGGGGAAGAATCGCTGTGCCGCACATGGCTGCCTACTCCGTCAGCAAATTCGCGCTGACCGGTTTCTCGGACGCAATCCGCGCGGAACTGGCGCGAGACAACATCTTGGTCACCACGGTCACGCCCGGATTGATGCGCACCGGTTCGCACATTCACGCCAAGTTTAAAGGCGATCATTCTGCTGAATACAAATGGTTCGATTGGTCGTGTAAAATTCCTTTCGCTTCTATTTCGGTCGAACGCGCTGCCCGAAAAATCCTGAATGCCTGCCGGCGCGGCAAACCCGCATTGGTCGTGCCTTGCTCAACCCATTTCCTCATCGCGGCACATGCTCTCTTTCCAAATTTGACCGGGCACGTGATGAAATTCATGAACAGGTGTTTGCCGTCGCGCGTGAGTAAAAGCGGTGACGAGACGAAATCTGGCGCCGAAATTAGCGCCAAGAAGTGAAGCCGAGGCGTCTTTTTGTTGCGATCAGTCCGCCGTTGTCGATCCAGCAATCACTTGTCGATCTTGACCCGCGCATTCGCGGTGTGCGCTGGACCGCGCGTGATCAAATGCATCTCACGCTCGGTTTCTTTCCCGACGTCTCGGAACGTATCGATGTTGCGCTGCGCGAAAAATTGAGCGCGATCAAGTTCCGCGCATTTTTCCTTCCGATCCAAGACGTCGGGACGTTTCCATCGAAAGGTCCGCCGAAAATCATCTGGATCGGAGTCGGAAAAGGCCATCCGCATCTCTTTCAACTTCACCAGCGCGTCCAGGATACAGCGTTAGCCGTCGGGCTCGAAGCCGATTTGCGTCCGTGGCATCCACACATCACGCTCGCACGATGTCACGGTGCGCATGGCGGCGTCCTTCGAAAATTTCTAAAGTCGAATGCCGAACTCGACGTCGGAATGTTTCGCGTCGACGCATTTCATCTTTATTGCAGCGAACTCACGCCGGCGGGTCCCATCCACACTTGCGAGATGACTGTAGCGGCGGTCTATGACCGTCGCATCAATTCAATCCGCGGCTAGATAACGGCGCCGCAACTTGTTCAAGCGGTCGGCGTTCCGCCCGCACGCCGATTCTCCATTCGGTCACCGCTCCAAAAATCATCAGAGCCGCGGCAACTAAATATCCAACAAACAACGCCGTGCTCGATCTCGTCCCAATAATCCAGCCGAAAAGCAACGGCGCGAATACTCCCCCGGCAAGAGTGCCGATTGCATAGAAAATGGCGATTGCGAACGCGCGAATTTCGAGCGGGAAAATTTCGCTCACCGTCAAATAGGCCGAGCTGGCCGCTGCCGAAGCAATAAAGAAGATAATTGTCCAGGCCACGGTCTGGGTTTGAGCAGTCAACAGGCCGGCGTGAAAAAGCCATCCCGTTATTGCGAGCAAGATTCCCGAAAGTCCATAAGTCGCGGTAATCATTTGTTTGCGACCAATCGTATCGAACAAATGCCCGAGTAGTACGGGACCAAGTACATTTCCCAGTGCAAATGGCAGCAGATATTCTCCAACACTACTTTCGGACACGCCGTAAAACCGCATCAACACGAGAGCGTAGGTGAAAAAGATCGCGTTGTAGAAAAACGCCTGGGTCAGCATCAAAACCAAACCGAGGAATGAACGATGTCGATGTTCGTGTGCGATCGCATTCCAAATTTCTCGCCACGGAGTGTGCGTTCGCGTGCGGATCCTTGTTGGCGGCGAATCATGCGCCGGCAACATTTCCGGGTCCGAGACAATCTTGCGCTCGACTTCATCGACGATCGCTTCCGCCTCGGAATTTCGTCCATGGATCATTAACCACCGCGGGCTTTCCGGAATCCAGCGACGAAAGAAGATGACAATCAAGCCCAGCGTGGCCCCGATCCCGAAGGCAAAGCGCCAGCCTAACCAGATCGGAAATCGATTCGGGTCGAGCAGCAACAGCGTCGCCCCCGAACCGAGTGCGGCACCAACCCAGTACGAGCCGTTGATCATCAAATCGACGCGACCACGGACGCGCGCAGGAATCAGCTCATCGATCGCCGAATTGATCGCAGCGTATTCGCCGCCGATGCCTGCGCCGGTCAGCGCGCGAAAGAAAGCGTAGCTCGCAAAATTCCAAGAGAAGGCCGACAGCGCCGTCCCGAGAAGATAGACCGCGACGGTGATGAAAAACAATTTCTTCCGACCAAATCGATCCGTTCCGTAGCCAAACAGAAGCGCGCCGATTACCGCTCCGGCGAGATAGCAGGTCGCAGTTGCCCCGACTTCAGTGTCGGTCAGGCCGAGTGTTTCGCGTCGCGTTAAAATTCCGCCTAACGAACCTGCGAGCGTGACCTCGAGTCCGTCAAGAACCCAGGTTGCTCCGAGTGAAACGACGATTAACCAGTGCCAGCGACTCCAAGGCATCCGGTCCAACCGAGCCGGCACGTACGATTCAATCGTTTCGCCATTTCCCATCTCGTCGCTAGCGTGGCCGACGCAATGAAACTTTTCTACCTTCTAATTTTCTTCGTCAGTCCTCGTAGGTCGGCAATCCTTTGGCGCGGCGTTTTTCCTTAATGTAATTAATCATGTCTGCCGAACTTTTGAATTCGTCAGATTTAAACGGTGGTTTCTTTTTCTTGCGCAAAACGCTGTACCACCAACGCCAGTAATTTTGCCAGGTGTCGTAGCCCGCCTCCGGTTTTTCTTTGGCAATCTCGGCCGCGATTCGTTCATCCACCCGCTCCTTCCAATATTGCTCTTCGGTCACGTTGGAGACGCTGACGCGACCGGCGGAGTCGGTGTTATACTCCCGAATTGTCGGGCGATGGATTGCGCAGCCCGCAAGCAAAGCTGCAACGAGCGATAGCCCAATAATGCGCCGCGAATGAATTCTTTTCATGATCAATCGGAAGGTTTTGTAGAATAAAACAAATCTCCGATTTCGAAAGCGAGCACTTTCGAAGCTAAGCGGTGCGGCCGCAGCAGTTCTTGTATTTTTTACCGCTTCCACATGGACACGGTTCGTTTCGGCCCACTTTCGGCAACGAACGCCGTACCGGCAGATCGATCGACACTTCGCCCGCACCATCGCCATCCATCGCGACTCCAGCCATCGCCCCAACTGGCTGGGGCTGACGCGCGCGCGCCGGCGCGTTCGCCGTTGGCGCGGTCGGTGCATCTTCGCGGAGCAAAAATTGCGGAAGGCTGGCGAGAAAATTCTCGAACGCCTGCAAATTCGACGTACTTCGGAAAAGATTGTGCAGCACTTCGTTCTTAATGTTCGCCATCAGCTCGACGAACATGTCGTAAGCTTCGGTTTTATATTCGATCAGCGGATCTTTCTGCGCGTAACCACGCAGATAAACGCCCTCGCGAAGCGCGTCCATTGCGTAGAGATGTTCCTGCCAGAGGCGATCGATCGCGTTCAGAATGATGTAACGCTCGAGACTTTTGACCGCGCTCGGCTCTTCGTGACTCGATTTTCGCTCGTAAGCCTCTTTGATCTTGCCGATGAGAAACTGCCCGTTTTCATCGACAGTCCGCGTCTCGAACTGCGCTTTGTCTTTCGTTAGGCCGAGAGGGAACGTAGTGTTCACCCAGTGAATGAGTCCACTGTAGTTCGGCTCATCCCCCTCGAGATACTCTTTCAACTTCGCCGGCACGGCTTCATTAATCACTTCGTAGATGAGGGTCCGCGGGTCTTCTGAGTCGATCACTTCGTTCCGATACGTGTAAACAACCTCGCGTTGCATGTTCATCACGTCGTCGAAATCAAGGGTGCGTTTCCGAATTAGATAATTGCGCTGCTCGACGCGTTTTTGCGCGGTCTCGACCGATCTATTTAACCAGCGATGCTCCAGCTCCTGACCTTCTTCGAGCCCGAAGCGTTCCATGATCTTAGTCATCCGATCAGCCGCACCGAAGTTGCGCATAAGATCGTCTTCAAAGCTGACATAAAAGCGGGATCCACCCGGGTCGCCCTGACGCGCGCAACGTCCGCGAAGTTGTCGATCTATCCGGCGCGCCTCGTGTCGTTCGGTTCCGAGCACAAATAATCCGCCGAGCTCGGGCACGCCGGACCCAAGTTTAATGTCGGTGCCGCGTCCGGCCATGTTCGTCGAAATCGTCACCGTCCCAGGCTGGCCGGCGCGCATTACGATCTCGGCTTCCTGCATATGAAACTTCGCGTTCAACACGTTGTGCGGAATTTTTTCGCGCTTCAGCATCCGGCTCAATAACTCCGAAGCTTCCACGCTGACGGTGCCGACCAGCACGGGCTGCTGTTTGGTGTGATGATCCCTGATTTCGTTGATGACGGCGTTGTATTTTTCGCGACGCGTTTTGTAGATCCGGTCATTGTGATCTTTGCGCGCCACCGGCCGATTCGTCGGGATCACGTTGACGTCAAGTTTGTAAATGTCGTGAAACTCCGCCGCTTCCGTTTCCGCGGTGCCGGTCATGCCGGCCAGCTTTTGGTAAAGCCGAAAATAATTTTGGATGGTAATCGTCGCCAGCGTCTGCGTCTCGCGGTCGATCTGAACCCCTTCCTTTGCTTCCACCGCCTGATGCAGTCCATCGCTCCAACGGCGCCCCGGCATTTTGCGGCCGGTGAATTCATCGACAATGACGACCTTATTCTCCTCAACCACGTACTGGACGTCTTTGTCGAAGACGCAGTAGGCGCGGAGCAAATTTGAAATATTGTGAATCCGCTCCGCCTGCTCGTCACAATGCTGTTGTCGCTCCGATTTTCGCTTGTCTTTCTCTTCGTCCGACAGGATGGGATCGAGATCGATCTCGGTAAATTCGCTGATCAGATCCGGCAGCACGAATGCGTTTGGATCGTCCGGGTTCAGAAACGTCCGGCCTTGCTCCGAGAGATCCGATTCGTTCGACTTCTCATCGATGGTGAAAAAGAGTTCCTCTTTGAGCAGGAACAACTCTTCCTTGCGCGTGTCGGTGTAAAACGAAAGCTCCGCTTTATCGATCGCGCGGCGCTTGTCCGGGTCTTCCATCATCCGGAGCAATTGCTTGTTGCGCGGTTGGCCCAATTTCACTTTGAACATGAGGCGCCCGGCAGTTTCGACATCGCCCTGTTCGAATTTCTCGGCCGCTTCGCTGGCGACGCGATTACACAACATGGTTTGTTTGCGCACCAATTGTTCGATCAGCGGCTTCCATTTGTCGTACTGATGTGTCGAGATTGTGGCCGGTCCGCTGATGATCAGCGGAGTGCGCGCTTCATCGATCAAGATCGAGTCTACTTCGTCGACAATCGCGTAATGATAACCGCGCTGGACCTGTTGTTCTCGCGTTGTGGCCATGCCGTTGTCGCGCAAGTAATCGAAACCGAACTCGCTGTTCGTCCCGTAAGTGATGTCGCAGGCGTACTGTTGGCGACGGACCTCCGGCTCCTGATCGTGTTGAATGCAGCCGACGGTCAGCCCAAGGAAATTGTAGAGCGCGCCCATCCATTCCGCGTCGCGTCGCGCCAAATAATCATTCACCGTCACAAGGTGCGCGCCGCGCCCGGTCAGCGCGTTCAGATAAAGCGGCAACGTTGCGACCAAAGTTTTCCCCTCGCCTGTCGCCATTTCCGCGATTCGGCCGCGGTGCAAAACCATTCCGCCGACCAACTGCACATCGAAGTGCACCATGTCCCACGTCATCGGCTGATCGCAGACCGTGAAGCTATGACGGCGCTCTTTCAGACGTCGCGCCGCGTTTTTCACCACCGCGAACGCTTCCGGCAAAATCTCATCTAGCCGTTGCCACTGTTCCTCCGGGTTTGAGATTTTCGCGAGTTCGTCCTTCCAAGCTGCCGTTTTCGCGCGCAAAGCATCGTCGGACAGGTTCTTGAACTGCTCGTCGAACTCGTTGATCCGGCGAACCGTGGGTGTCAATCGCCTCAGCTCTCGCTGATTTTTCGAGCCAACTATCTTCTTTAAAATCCAACCAACCATTGAACTTCTACTATCGTTGAGATTCTTAATCTGTCATCCCGAACGGACGTGAGGAGTCTCCCAATCGGTGTTAGATCACGCTGGAAACCTTGGGTGACCATCGACACTCTTGAGATCCTTCTCCCGCGACCGCGGGCTCAGGATGACCACCAAGTGTTGGGATTGTGCTCTTTGTGGACATTGTGCGAGTTGCTTTTGCAGCTAGAATCGAGCGCATGAAGAAAATCATCTCCACTTCCGACGCGCCCGCCGCGGTCGGCCCCTACTCTCAGGCGGTCCGCGTTGGATCGACAATTTACTGTGCCGGGCAAATCCCGCTCGACCCAAAATCCGGCCAGATCGTCGCCGGCGGCATCGACGCGCAAACACGCCGCGTTCTCGACAACATCGCCGCCGTTTTGAAGGCCGAAGGGCTGACTTTCGAGAACATCGCAAAGACAACCATTTTCCTGGTCGATCTCGCCGATTTTCAAACCGTGAACGAAATTTACGGTTCTTATTTTAAGCAAGCCCCGCCTGCGCGCTCGACAGTCCAGGTGGCAGCGCTGCCAAAAGGCGCGCGCCTGGAAATCGAAGCGATCGCGATCGCGGGCGACGGCAGTTCGTCAACCGAAGTTGCCGCTGATACTTCAGGCTAAGATTAACATCGCACTATGAAGGAATTTCGCGCGAAGTTTCTGGGGAGCGCACGCGCCTCGCGTGTTGGCGAAGGCGCCCCCGCCTTCGCGAACTTTTACCCGGTGTTTCGGCGAGGGCGCCGAAACGGACATGCGGGGGCGCATGCGCTCCCCAACCGAGAATGAGCGAAGATTTGCTCGCGTTGTTCCGAAAGACCGGTGCCTTGCTCGACGGCCATTTTGTTTTGCGCTCCGGATTGCATAGCCGGGAATATTTTCAATGCGCCATTCTCCTTCAGCACACCGACATCGCCGAGCGCGTTTGCAAAATGCTGGCGGACAAATTGCGGGCTCTTGATTGCGATTCGGTCATCTCCCCTGCTCTCGGTGGAATCATTGTCGGCCAGGAAGTAGGGCGTTCGTTAGGCAAACGCCACATCTTCGTCGAAAAAGAAAATGGCAAACTGGTCTTGCGGCGCGGATTCAAGATCGACAACGGCGAGAAATTTGTCGTCGTAGAAGACGTCGTCACCCGTGGTGGGCGTGTTCAGGAAACGATCGACATCGTCCGCGCAAATGGCGGCAAAGTGACCGCGGTCGGAGTAATTGTCGATCGCAGCGGCAAAACCAAACCGGATTTCGGTTGTCCGTTCGTCGGTTTGGTCGAAATGAACGTGGAAAATTTCGCGGCGGATGAATTGCCGTCCGATCTTGCGAAAATTCCCGCCGTGAAGCCCGGAAGCAAATGATCGATCAAAAATCGGAACCGCAATCAGCCGCCGCCGCGACGGTTCGAACGAAACCTCGTGGGTTCATCTCGGATTTATGTCATTCGTCGGTCGGTCGAAAGATGATCGTGGCCGTAACGGGCGTAATCCTAATCCTGTTCGTGATCGGTCATTTGTTAGGCAACCTGCAAATATTTCTGGGTCCGGAATGGATCAACGCCTACTCGCAACATCTTCGCGATTTGGGGCCGCTCCTTTGGCTGATTCGCGCGTTCCTGCTGGCCGCGGTGATTTTGCACATCTATTTCACGATTTTGCTCGCGATCGAAAATCGCCGCGCGCGTCCCGAGCCCTACATCGACCGGCAATACGTGAAGGCGAGCTGGGCTTCCCGTCACATGGTCGTCAGCGGACTGGTTGTGCTCGCGTTTATTATTTTTCACCTGCTCCATTTCACCGCCCGCAAATTCAATCCGCAATTTCCGCTCCTGAAACTCGATCCGCTCAATCGCTACGATGTTTACTCGATGATGGTTTACGGATTCCAAAACGTTTACGTATCGAGCTTTTACATTGTCGGTCTATTTCTTCTTACGCTCCATCTGACTCACGGCTCCTCAAGTTTCTTTCAATCGCTCGGCTTAAATAATCAGAGATTGACGCCGCGGCTCGCCATCGGCGGGCGGATTTTCGCCTGGCTGCTTTTCATCGGCTACACCTCGATTCCGATCGCGGTCTTGCTCGGATTCATTAAGCCGGCCCAGCAGTTATGATCGGCAATTTCGAAGCGCGAATCCCCTCCGGACCGCTCGATCGCAAGTGGACGAACCACAAGGATCATTCGCGTCTCGTTAGTCCAAACAACCGCCGCAAATTCGAAATCGTCGTCGTCGGCAGCGGTCTGGCCGGGGGTTCGGCCGCGGCAACGCTGGGCGAGCTAGGCTACCAGGTGAAATGTTTTTGTTATCAGGATTCGCCCCGTCGTGCGCATTCGATCGCCGCCCAAGGCGGGATCAACGCCGCGAAAAATTATCAGAACGACGGCGACAGCGTTTACCGTTTGTTCTACGACACGATCAAAGGCGGCGATTTTCGTTCGCGCGAAGCGAACGTTTACCGGCTGGCTGAAGTCAGCTCGAACATCATCGACCAATGCGTCGCGCAAGGCGTGCCCTTCGCGCGCGAATACGGCGGCTTGCTCGCCAATCGCTCTTTCGGCGGCGCTCAGGTTTCGCGAACATTTTACGCCCGCGGCCAAACCGGCCAGCAACTTTTGCTCGGTTGTTATCAGGCACTCTGCCGGCAAATCGCGGCTGGCACCGTGCAAATGTTCCCCCAAGCGGAAATGCTCGACGTCGTGATTGTCGATGGACACGCCAAGGGAATCGTCACCCGAAATTTGCGCACCGGCCGGGTCGACAACGTCGCCGCCGACGCAGTCGTGCTTGCCACCGGCGGTTACGGAAATGTTTTTTATCTTTCGACCAACGCGCGGGGTTGCAATGTGACCGCGACTTATCGCGCTTACAAAAAAGGCGCGCTCTTCGCCAATCCCTGTTTTACTCAAATCCATCCCACCTGCATTCCGCATTCCGGCGATTACCAATCGAAATTGACCTTGATGTCCGAATCACTCCGCAACGATGGGCGGGTTTGGGTTCCGAAGCGGAAGGAAGACGCCAGCAAACCGCCGAACGAAATTCCGGAAGCTGATCGCGACTATTATCTGGAGCGAAAATATCCGAGCTACGGTAACCTTGCGCCGCGCGACATTTCATCGCGCGCCGCCAAGGAAGTTTGCGATGAGGGCCGCGGTGTCGGTCCCGGCGGCCGCGGTGTTTACTTGGATTTTGCCGACGCAATCAAACGCCTCGGCGAGGAAACTATTCGCGAGCGCTACGGCAATTTGTTTGAAGTTTACGAAAAAATCACCGGCGAAAATGCTTACCAGGCGCCGATGCGGATTTATCCCGCGGTCCATTACACCATGGGCGGACTCTGGGTTGATTATAATTTAATGAGCAATGTGCCTGGCCTTTTTGTCATCGGCGAAGCGAATTTTTCCGATCACGGCGCGAACCGGCTGGGCGCGAGCGCGCTCATGCAAGGCCTGGCAGATGGTTATTTTGTTTTGCCTTACACCCTGCCCAATTATCTCGCCGGACAAATGGGCAAGCGGCCGTCCACTGATCATTCAGAATTCAAAAAAGCAGACAGCGATATCCGCGCTAAGATCGCTGATCTTCTAAAAATAAACGGCAAGCGCTCGCTCGATTCAATTCATCGCGAGCTCGGCACGCTTCTCTGGGACAAATGCGGGATGGCGCGAAACAAAAATGGCTTGGACGAAGCGCTCAAAAAAATTCCCGAGCTGCGTGAGAGATTCTGGGGCGAAGTTCGTGTCCCAGGCGATGGCGAAGATTTCAATCAATCGCTCGAACGCGCGGGTCGCGTGGCCGATTTTTTGGAATTCGCCGAGCTGATGTGCCTCGACGCGCTCGCGCGTGACGAATCGTGCGGCGCGCATTTTCGCGAAGAACATCAAACGCCCGAAGGCGAAGCGTTGCGCGACGACGAAAACTTCGCCGACGTCTTCGCGTGGGAATTCCAAGGCAATCCCGCCCCGGCGGGACCGAAGTTACATCGCGAGCCGCTTCATTTCGAAACCGTCCATTTGGCACAAAGGAGTTATAAATGAAGTTTGCAATTGTAGGGCAGGCACTCCGCCTGCCGGACCGGAGAACGGCAACCGCTGCGGTTGCCCTACAATTCATCGTCTGTCTTTCCGAGCGAAGTCGAGGAATCTCTAAATATTTCTGATGAATTTTAAGCTAAAGATCTGGAGGCAACGCGACGCGAGGTCGCCCGGCAACCTCATTAAGTACGACGCGCCTGACATTCCGGCCCAAGCGTCGCTTCTCGAAATGCTCGACATTGTGAACGAACGCTTGCTTCTGCGCGGTGAAGAGCCGATCGCATTCGATTCCGATTGTCGGGAGGGAATTTGCGGAACCTGTTCCCTGACCGTTAACGGCGAGGCGCACGGGCCGGATCATCCCGGCGCGGCCTGTGAACTTTACATGCGCAAGTTTCGCGATGGCGACACCATCGTGGTCGAGCCGTTTCGAGTGAAATCTTTTCCGGTGATCAAAGATTTGGTGGTCGACCGGAGCGCGCTGGATCGGATTGTCCAGGCCGGCGGTTTCATTTCGGCCCGGGCTGGGTCGGCGCCGGAAGCGAATTCAATTCCAATTCCAAAACATGATGCCGATCTCTCAATGGAAGCGGCCGCGTGCATCGGTTGCGGCGCGTGCGCGGCGGCGTGTCCAAACGCGTCGGCGATGTTGTTTACCGCGGCAAAAGTTTCCCACCTGGCCCTTTTGCCTCAGGGGGAACCGGAACGGACCAGGCGGGTTGTGAGCATGGTCCATGCGATGGACGCCGAAGGTTTCGGCAATTGCACCAATACTTACGAATGCGAAGCGGTTTGTCCGGCGGAGATCAGCGCGAGCTTCATCGCGAAATTGAATCGCGAATATTCGAAAGCGAGTTTGCGCCGCAGCGCCGGCGAATAGGCTTCGCACCTTCGCAGCATCTGTAGGGGGAAGCCGTTGGCTTCCCACGGGACGCTAGCAGCGTTCCCTACAGGGTCTGGGCGCTACACGTCCAAAGTTCCTGATCGAGTTGATCGTGTGCACGTTTGGCAACAAGATCTGCGTCTGCACCCGACCGTGTGATCGCGAAAACAGTCGAGCCAGAACCCGACATCAGCGCCGCGCCAACTTCCGCTTGTTTCAGAAGCCACGTTTTCAATTGCGCGAGAAAAACAAATTTCTCGAAAACCGGACGCTCGAGATCGTTCACAAGATCTTGACCGTCGAAATTCTGCGGCTGATATGAAATTCCCGGAATTTCCTTTGAATCGTGCCAGCGTGAGTAAGCCCACCCGCTCGAAACGGAAAAGCCGGGTTTCAAAAGCAAGATAGACAACTTCTCTTTCAGTTTCGTTGGATTAACGACGTCGCCGCGACCTTGGCAGACGGCGGCTGATTCAAAGAAAAAAAACGAAACATCGGAGCCGATAGTCGATCCAAGCTTCGCCAGCTCTTCGCGCGAGAGATTGGTTTCAAAGAGTTGGTTGAGAGCGCGCAGAGTGGCGGCCGCATCGCTGCTGCCGCCACCAAGTCCGGCGCCATGAGGAATTTGTTTTTGGAGTTTGATTGTCACTCCGCCGCTAATTTTCGTTTTCTCAAAAAAAGCTTTGGCGGCGCGCACGACCAGATTTTCGTCGCCGGCCGGCAGTGTTGGATCGTCGCAACTGAAATCAATCCAGCGCGATTGCCGTTCGATGTCGATCTTGTCGGCCAGTGAGATCGGCGCGATTAACGTCTCAATTTCATGAAAGCCGTCATTGCGCCGACCGAGAACCTTGAGGGAGAGATTGATCTTTGCGGGAGCGAGGACTTGCATTTTTGTCATGCCGAGCGGCTACTTTGTCATTCCGACCATGGTGGAGGAATCTCTAATTGTTTCTGTTGTAATGCGCTGCGACAAACGGAAATAGTAAGAGATGTCTCCCATTCGACTCGCTGCGCTCGCTCAGGGCGGGCTCTCACTATGGCGGCTGCGCCGCTGTAAAATGGATGCAACGTCACGTTGCCGCTCGACATGACAGGACGTGGCCCGGAATGACAAAGATAACCGAGAAAATCATCGTCGCCCTCGACGTCGCGACTAAAAGCGAAGCAATGCGGCTAGTCGAGCGGCTGCGCGAGCAGATTTCATTTTTCAAGATCGGCCTGCAGCTTTATACCGCGGAGGGACCGGAGATTGTGCGGGCTGTGACCGCAAGCGGCGCGAAAATCTTTCTCGACCTGAAACTGCACGACATTCCAAACACAGTCGCTCGCGCGATCGACTCGGCATCAGACCTCGGTGTGCAAATGCTGACAATTCACCTGAGCGGAGGAAGCGAAATGATCCGCGCCGCGGTGGCGGCGAGAAAAAGGGAGATGACGATCTTGGGCGTGACCGTCTTGACCAGTTCGACGCAGCACTCTCTCGATGAGATCGGAATCGAAGAGCAACTCGACCGACATGTCTTAAGACTGGGCAATCTGGGTGTCGCGGCTGGAATCGATGGTTTGGTTGCGAGCCCTTTCGAAGCGCGATTTTTGAGGAGCGAACTGGGGGACAAAATTAAGATCGTTGTTCCCGGAGTCCGGCCGAGTTGGTCTAAGCCGGGCGATCAAAAACGATTCATGACGCCGCGCGAAGCAATCGAAGCCGGCGCGGATTATCTAGTGGTGGGCCGACCGATTACCGCGCACAAAAATCCGCGCGAAGCCGTTGAGAGAATTTTGGAGGAACTAGTTTAGTGACTGTCATTCCGAGCCGAAATGCCAGTTCGGCTCGGACCGAGGAACCTCTAGCGATTTCAGAAATATCGAGAGATGTCTCCACTTCGGTCGACATGACAAAAAGGCTGTTCGTGTCGTTAAGTGTCTATCATGACATCCCTTCGCGGTCGGCCGCGCTGAACATGGCGATTGATGAAGCGCTTTTGGAAAACGCGATTGAGCCGTCGATTCGTTTTTATAAATGGGATCATCCAGCGCTTTCATTCGGATACTTTGGAAAGTTTGCCGATGTCGCGGATCATTCGACCGAGCGCGATCTCGTTCGTCGCTGGACTGGCGGCGGAATTGTTTTTCACAGCGATGATTTGACTTACTCGATTGTGATTCCGGCAAGCGAGGCGGCTTTGAGCGAATCGTCGATGTCGGTCTACGAAAAAATCCATGATGCGCTTCGCGCTGCGTTGGCGGCAAACGGAAAATCTGTCGAGTTGGCGGAAGGTAGGGACGTCGCGCTGCGGCGTCCGCGGACAGGGCAGCGCGCTGTTCCTACCAACAACTGTTTTTCGAACCCAGTCCGCGCGGATGTTTTGTCGAATGGGCGCAAAATCGCCGGCGCTGCTCAGCGCCGGACGCGACGCGGCCTGTTGCAGCAAGGCAGCATCCAAGATATCGATCTGACCACCGAATTCGCGGACCGATTCGCGAGCGAACTTTGCTCCAAGTATTACCACAACACGCTCGATGAACGTTTGATCGCGCGGGCCTGCGAAATTGCCGAGCAAAAATACGAAACCCAAGTTTGGTTGCGTAAACGATGAGGTAGGGCGATTGACCTCAATCGGTCCGAGCCGGACTGGCGGTGTCCGGGCGGTTCGGTGAACCGCCCCTACCTAGCCGAAACCAAGTTCGTTTTAAACGTGTTGCTTTGACAACAGACAAGCCGCCCCTCTATTCTGCGTCGGTGGAAATTTCTGCACGCTCCGGTCCAGGCCGGGCTGGAATTCAGGGTAGCGCTTCCCTCACGCCGTTGGCGCGAGTAACGCAGTTAGTCCAGTCGCAGTTGGATCAGGTCGAACAACGAATCATTAAACAAGCGACCGCCTTTGATCCGGCCATCGAGGGTTACGTCACCTACGCCATCGGCGGACATGGGAAACGTTTGCGGCCGCTACTTGCGCTCCTGGCTGGCGGCGCGACTGGCCATATCAACACCGGACATGTCGATCTGGCCGTGATTGTTGAATTGATTCATGCCGCGACCCTGGTGCACGACGATATCATGGACGAAGCGGAGCGACGCCGCGCGCAACCGACCGTGAACGCGCGCTGGGGAAATTCGCTCAGTGTTTTATTGGGCGATTGCCTTTTCGCGCACGCCCTCATGTTGTCGACTAATTTTGAAAACGCGGACATCAGCCGCGCAATCGCGCGAACAGCCAGCGAGATTTGCTCGGGCGAAATGATCCAGACGCAACGCCGCTTCGATTTGAAACTGGAGGTCGAGGATTACGTACGCATTGTGGAAATGAAAACCGGATCGCTCTTCGCGGCCGCGGCCGAATTAGGAGCGACCATCAGCGAAGCGGACGCGCGATCGACTGAAATCTTGAAAACGTTCGGCATGCGCGTCGGCACTGCCTACCAAATTTACGACGATTGCCTGGACATTGCCGGGAATGAAGGAACGACCGGGAAAACACTCGGGACCGACCTGCGCAAGGGCAAGTTTACTTTACCCGTTCTTATTTTTTTGCGGTCCGCCTCCGAATTCGAGCGCGAACGTTCTGCCAGTCTTATTCTGGAAGGAAAATGCGACGTAGTCAGCCAGCTGTTGAAGAACGGCGCGGGAAATGGGGCCTTGAGCGAATCAATCACCACTGCCAACGATCTCGTTCGCAGCGCCCAGGCCGGAATGAAAGCGCTTCGTCCAAATGCCTACACCGACGGGCTTCTCGGATTGGGCGACGCGCTGCGCGAAATGCTCGAACAGTTGCGCAATTGAAATGTAGGAGGGGCCTTTGTGCCGCGACCGACCGAATCAAGTCGAAGAAATCGCGGCGCTGAGGCCGCTCCCGCATTAAAGATTCGTGAGATGCCGCAGAAAGAGCGGCCGCGCGAAAAACTCGCCGCTCATGGAGCGTCCGCTCTGACCGATCCGGAATTGATTGCAATTTTACTGCGCACCGGCATGACGGGGAAGAATGCGATCGAGGTCGCGCGTGAGCTTTTGAAACGCCACGGTTCGTTGCGTGGATTGAGTCGCTGCAATGTCGACGAACTCGCGAAGATTCCCGGGGTTGGATTCGCGAAAGCCGTCCAACTGGCGGCGGCTTTTGATTTGGGAAATCGCCTGGCGCGTGAAGCGTTGGCCAATCAAAAAATTGATTCACCCGATCTCGTCAACGAACTGGTGGGCGGTGAAATGCGGATGTTGCGCAAGGAAGCAATGCGCGTCGTGCTCCTCGATACGCGTTATCATTTGATCCGGACCGAAGACGTTTCCACCGGCACGGTGAATGAGAGCATCGCACATCCGCGCGATGTGTTTCGTCCGGCGGTCATCGCGTCCGCGTATGCTGTAATCGTGGTGCATAATCATCCCTCCGGAGATCCGTCACCGAGCCAAGCCGACCACAGTTTGACGCGGCGACTGGCCGAAGCAGCTGAGCTGATGCAAATCAAGCTGCTGGATCACGTCATCATCGGCGCGCAATCAAACAACGGCCCGGGATATTTCAGTTTCAAAGAAGCGGGCGTGCTGTGAAGAAATGGAACGCGAAGTTAATATGAAGCTTCGACAAACAACACGGCATAGATTTCCGCCTCTCCCCGTAGACGGGGAGAGGATTGAGGTGAGGGGTCGCGCAAAATTCGCGCTGCATTCAACCCTCACCCTCCCCTCTCCCTTCGAAAGGGAGAGGAACCCTTAGAAAGGCACATGAGCAGAGAGAAAATTCACCAGACGGCGATTGTCGATCCAACGGCAACGATCGGGGCCGGCGTCACAATCGGACCGTATGCAGTCATCGGCGCGAAGGTCGTGCTTGGCGAAAGATCGACAATCGAATCGCACGCGGTCGTCGAGCCTGGTGTCACAATCGGCGCGGGCAACTTGATCGGGCACGGCGCGATTATCGGCACTGCGCCGCAAGATCTTTCTTTCTCCGCCGAACGCAAAACGTATGTCGCGATTGGAAACGAAAATGTGATTCGCGAGCATTGCACGATTCATCGCGGCAGCGCTG
>Ga0193750_1000025_pt1 | contig 92094 bp, 80 predicted proteins | sample L1c1metaG_FD_160569 | JGI IMG/M metagenome (GOLD analysis project Ga0193750, IMG submission 160569) | Soil microbial communities from a riparian zone of the East river system, Colorado, United States - L1c1 | ecosystem: Environmental > Terrestrial > Soil > Riparian zone | place: USA: East River... | reverse complement strand
TGGCGCCTGTAATTTCCGGCCGCTGGCCGATCGGCGATTCGTATTCGTTAGGCATGCTCAAGCGCGGGAGTTCTGACTCGAACGCGCCCGCGAGATTGTAAAGTCAGTGAGCAGTCCCGCAACTACGCCTGGCGCGACCGGTGCGATTTGGGTTTGAAAGGGCTGTCCCCCTCGTGATATTCCTGCACCTGGCTTCTTAATGAACCCCCGCGCCTTCGCCGCTCTCGTTTGGACCGCGGTTGCGTTAAACTTTACCTTCGGCGTCGGACTGCGCGCCACACCCGCGGATGACGAAATTAGAGAAGCGCAGCGCTTGGCTTCGAAAGGAGCGTTTGAGGATCAAATCTGTTCATTTCACTGCAGTGTGATTTTGTCCGTAAACGTCGGTCACTTCTCCCGCGCGCTCGCGTGAACTCGTCCGCGCCCCCGGTGCTTTCGCATTTTCGTCCGCCATTATTCGCGGACAAAAAAGTTGCATAACGAATGGTCGTTTGCTACACCGGCCAAAACCTTAACCCTGAACACAAAGATCATGCGCACACCATTAGTAAATTGCCCGTTATATTGTCTTGCCGCGATTGCCGTTGGCTTTGCCGGAATTGTTTCTGCCCCTCCTGCCGTCGCGCAGGGTATTCAAGCTTCAGGGGGAGAACCCGCCCTTATTCTAGCTGGCGAATTCAAAACAACTGAGAACGTGCAACCGACTGAAGAAGAAGCAAAAAAGGCTTGGAGTGTATACGAGAACGTTGGATACGCGTCGGAATACAACTTTCGCGGTACGAATCTTACGCCGGATAGCGACGGCGCTATTTTTGCTACCGCGAACATTAGTTTTCACGGCTTAACGTTAGGTATATACGGCATTCACCAGGTTGGCACCGCGAAAGCGGATGCCTTCTCGATCTCCGAAGGGGGAGGTGGTGGGGTCGCCGCCAATATTACGCTTCTGCAGGATGATACCGACCTACTAATCCCGCCTTTTATGAATGACGCAACGTTCAAAGGCAGGATTAGTCCGCAGACAATTCAAAAAGCATTCGACGAGATCGATCTCTATCTCACCTATCTTTATCAGCTAGGACCCATCGATATTACGGTGGGCGACATCGCCTTTTTCATCAATCGTGGTGCAGATACGCGGGTCACGACCCGTGGAACGCTAACAGACCCTGATGAAGCCGCCACTGTTGCCATTAATCAGACCGCGGTTATTCCGACTGTCGGGGACGAGCAGTTTGATCGTCTTTTCGTCGAAATCGCAGCGCCGCGATTGATCCCGTATGTTGTGCCAAAAATCCGATATTATCAAACCATCTTGAATGAAGGCGACGATCCGGTGGAAGGCAGGCTCCTGACCCTGGCTCAGACAGATATTCCACTGCCAAGCGCAGGGATATTGCACACGCTGACTGTCAATGGAGCTAAAGAACGAAACGATGCTCTCGGTGGTTACCTTGAGGGGCGGGTAGACGCAGTTTTGCCTGTCACCGACCGCATAAGAGTGAAGCCCTACGGCATCATCTCCTACAGTTTTCATGACCGGAGTGAACCCTTCAGTACAACTCAACCTCAGCCGATTTCGCACATTTTCCATGGTCGCACCCTGGTGGGCTTCAACCATGCCCAGTTTGGTGTTACTGTTCCGATCGAGTTGTGGCGTAGCTCCCCGAATTTTGTCCTGACCTTCGAGCCGTTCGGGGCCTACTCTTACCACATATCAGAACCGACGGCCGGAACCGATCGCGATGAGGTGTGGGGCGGAGCCCAGTTTGTCCTCACATTTTAACGGGCAGAATCGCGCCCCGGACTTGGTTTCACTGCTGGCCCGCGATTCAGGGACTAACGGTTGCCTAACCGATACTCGCCGGCTGGAAAGGTTTTTTAGACGTTAATCCCCTGGGGCATTCGGCGTCCAAGGCAGCCGGGCAGCCCAGAAGAAGCTCCCGTTGCCTTTGTGAATCTGAGCTCCCGCGCGTTGGCGCAAGATCGTCTTGGATCGATCCCGGATACCGGGTGCGGTGGTTGGTCGCTGTAGCAGCTGCGAATCCTTTGGCATATCGGGACCCGCAGTTGCAAACGGGCCCGCTCCGAAACAAAGGACAGTCAAACAAACAACGAGCGAGCACTTGATCATGGAGCGAGGATACCACACACACAGCGAAATGCGGCGTTTTTTTTAGTTTCCTGGCACATTACCATCGAACGGTTGCGGTGCTGGTGTCTTTCGCACGGACGCTTTAGCTCGGGCTGGGCTCGACGCACTTGATGGAACTGGCATTTTGGTTTTGGCAGGCGTGGTTTGGGCAGCCTCGGTGGTTTTGCGACTCGCTGACTTACCAAGCTTTTGTGTTTTTCTGGAATTGGATTCCGCTCTCGTGGTAGGTGGGGAAACGTAGGCACCAGCGACGGCGTCATTGCCTGCAGAGCTCGTTGGAGGTACTGGTAGTGGGGCAAACAGAGGCTCCGTAGCCAGGCCGACGGCAGGTAGACTTGGAGAAGCGGAGGTTTCGCTAACTACAGCTGCGCTTGAGGATGATGTTGCAGGCATTGCGATCTCATTGGGAGCAGAGGCAGATGAAGATCGAGTTGGCGGCGATGGCAGTTGCGTCATAGCGCCCCCTGCGGATGAGCTTTCCAGGGATGCGCTGCCTTGCACAACAGGAGCAGGAGCAGGTGCCCTGCGGAGCTCGAGCCGCGATGACTCGTCAGTTTTTTCCGGTGCTTGATTGGTGCTTCTGAGATCGACACGTGTGTCGGTAGCAAGCGCTGCCGGCTGAGGTGGAGGAGGGACAACAGCGGCCACAGGCGATTCCGCCGGCGGCGGGCTCGCCTGCATTTTGGGTGGCTGGCTGGGCTGCGTCTTGACCAATGGCTGAGCGACCTGCGGTTTTGGCGGCGGCCGATTAGCCAAATACCACACGCAAGCCGCCACTGCAGCAGCTGGGATGATCGTAACCGCCGTGCCGCGAAGTGTTTCTTTGGTCAGTGCAAGTAGGGTCACCGCAGCACCGCAGGCCGCCGCTCTGACGCCAGCCAGAGTGCCGCGCGAAATTGCCTTACTCGGTACGATAATGGCGAGAGCAGCATCGCGGAATATTGCTTTGCTCGCTGAGATTACTCCAACTGCAGCGCCGCGAAGTTTGTCGTCGGCCGCGGTGATTGCTCGAGCCAGGGCAAGACGAAATCTCTTTTCGCGCACGCGTTTTGTTTTGGCTCGCGGCGGCTGGGTTTTAGTACGAGGCTTGGTACGAGTCTTGGGTGTGGTCTGAGTCTTGTCTGAGCCCGGGAACGTAAGCCAACCGGTTTTGCCCGGCGGCGGCGGTGCGAGCCACTCGAGGATTTCAGTGGCCGACTGCGGACGGAGAGCGGGATCTTTTTGCAAACATGCCATAACAAGATTGTCCCAGGTTTCGTCGATGGGTTCTCCCTCGATCTCAAGTTCCTCACGGCGGTTGGTCATCCGTGGTGGAATTCTTTCATGAATTTGCCGGTCAATATTGCCCATGTAAAATGGGGGCTTGCTCGTGAGGAGTTCGTAAAGGGTAGCGCCGAAGGAATAAACATCGTCGAGGGGAGTGCCTCGCTCACCGTCGAGCTGCTGTGGACTCATGTACACGAGTGTGCCACTGGTGTGGCGGCCCATCGTCAGCATACTGACCGATTCGCTTAAGCTGCGGGCGATCCCGAAGTCCGCGACTTTCAAATCGCCGCGTTGGTTTACCATTAGATTCGACGGCTTCAGGTCCCGGTGTACGACCTGCGCGTGATTATGGGCGTAATCAAGCGCTTCACACAGCTGTTTGGTCCAGTCGCCCAGCTCCCAGCACTCAAAAACTTTGCTAGGCCGATCCGCGCGTATATTCGACAGGGTATCGCCGTCAACGTATTCCATCGAGATGCAGCCAGAGTTTTCGTCATGTATGAAATCATGAATCCGTACAATGTTCTTGTGGGTAAGCTCGAGGCTGCGGTTGGCTTCGCGCTTCAGGTCGCTGAGCATGCCGCGATCGAAGACCACTATTTCGGGTAGAAATTTGAGAGCCACGTCCCGCTCCAGCACATCATCTCGCGCCAGCCAAACAATGCCCATTCCACCACGACCCAGGACGCGTGCGAGGGTGTAACGGCTGAAAACCCTCTGCCCTTTGGCAAACTCGCGCAGAGTTGCGTCCAGCGCTCCGCCGGAACTCTGAGAATTCACACCTTTAACCTAACGATTTTGACCTTAAAGATAAAGGCTAAAGTAAGATATCCGCCTAGGGGGCTTTTTCTTGTCGATCTTTGACGCGCCGTTTTATAAGATAGCGCGATCGTGGTGGACGAAAATCAGAGTGCTAAGGAACCGCTGACTGCTAGGCAGTCAAACAACAAGGAAGGAGCGTGGCTGGAAGCGAGCGGCGACAAGTTCCCGATATGCGGCAATTGTTCACTGGGCCGATCGCCAAAAAACTCGATTGTGCTCGACTCACAAAAAGTGTCGCGTCGGCACGCGATTATCAATGTACAGAACGTGGGCGAATTCTGGTTGATCGATCTGGGCAGCAGTAATGGCACATTCTTGAATCATCGACGCCTCCATCAACCCGTCAGACTGTGCGATCACGACCAAGTCGTCATCGGCGACCGGATATTCATCTTCCATCAACCGGAACAGATAAGCGATGAATATCGAACCACTTTCGCGGAACGCACCATCCGCGAGATTGCCAACGTCCCTTGTTGGCTGCTCGTCGCCGACATCGAAGGTTTTACGCCGCTGAGCCGCAGTTTGACCAGCGACCAGCTGGCGGTCTTGTGTGGTAGCTGGGTCGCGGCTTGCAAGGAAATCATCGAAGCGCACGAAGGAATGATCGACAAATATCTGGGCGATGGATTTTTTGCCTACTGGCGCGAAGGTCCAAGTGCGACTAAGAACGTAGCCACTTCGCTCGGCCTGCTGAAAGAAGCTCAGGCCCGCAACGAACCGCGCTTTCGCCTCGCTTTGCATTTCGGATTTGTGGCCATCGGAGGCATGCCCTCAATGGGCGAGGAAAGTTTGATGGGTAAGGAAGTGAACTTCGTGTTCCGAATGGAAAAACTTGCTGGCTCGTTAGGCATCGCCGTTTTGACCAGCGCTGTTGGTCAATCGAAATTAAAATCGTTGATCAACTGCGAGCCGGTCGGCGCGCACGAGCTCAAAGGCTTCGAAGGCAAGCACGAGTTGTTCAGCTGCTGAAATATTCATCGAGTAGCGTTCAGCTTCTTGGAAAAATCTGTGAACGCCCTCGATATGGCCTTGGGGAACTGAGTGCCGAAACCCGGATATGGAATTGTCGATTTTCCGGACGCTGAAACTGTCTGAATAGTTCGACCGGCGCTGTCTTGAAGGTCGCGACGAACGAAACGGTGTGGTGGTGAAGGAGACAGATCCAACCTTCGCTTGAAGATCGAAGAGCATAGTCAGACCTCCCGTTTCGAGAAGACGAGCTTCCGGTCAAAATCGAAACACTGCTGAATCGAGTTGAGAGAGCTTGTCGAAGCTGCTCCAAGATCTCATCCGGTCGCACGTCGCTCTTTCTCGCGAACGGCATGCTCTCATATTGTTGAACGTAGTTTCTGAGATACGTGATCGCCGCCTTGGTATTTTCGGTAAGGACGCGGTTTCGCGGCATCCCAAAGACAGCACGCAAAGGTATCTTACAATCCAGAGTCGCGCGGGAATTTGGCGTAGGGCAGGCGCGTGCCGCGAAAGAAGAATTGATCGGAGCGGATGCCGAAGGGCGCGAGAAAATCGTGCGTCCCCGAAGCGCCAACGATGTCGTCTTGATCGACCCCGTCGCCGCTTACGCCAATTGCGCCGACCAGAACGCCATTTCGATAAAGCGGAAAGCCACCGGGAAAAATAGTGATGCCGTTTGGCAAATCGAAACGAATGCCGTCGCGCACAGCTGGAGTGATGGAACTGGCGGCTTTGGCGGTCAAAACGACATTGAAGTTGCAGATGTTTCCGGCAAATCCGGATAACGACGGCTGGTCGGTGAGAAATGGACCCGACGAATTTCCATCAATACCCGGCGGGTAATTGCATTGGGCCAAGAATCCAACACAGCGGCTGGACATGGCGACATTCAAACCGAAACCGAGAAAATCGTGCCTCGAGTAAAACACGGCTGTCCGGGCCTTTTGCACTGCCACATCCCAGCTGAAGAATGTCGCTTCGCCCGTGCGAAATGCCCCCAGCACCGTGGGCGTAACGCCGTCGGCATCTGGATTATTAACCACCGTGATGAAAGCTTCCATCTGAGTCCCGATCGGCAAACGAATTGCCGCGCGCGTAATTTTCACTCGTTGCGCAGCGTAATTAATAATGTCGGTCACGTCGGCGGCAGTGAGACGCGCTTGACCGTTTATCATTCCGGGAAGCGGATCGTTGATGATTGGCTGCCGAATTTCGCCGGCGACTCCGCCGAATGTACCTGGAACAATCCCGGGTGGCGGCCCTGGCGAATTTTGCGGCGGAAACCGAGAGTCATAATGGCCTTGAAGGACAATCGTAGTCGACGCGACGGTAGTCGAATTCGTGTAGGGCAAACGAATTCCGCCGATGAAAACATTGTTCGCGGTGATGCTGGACGATGGAGCAAATCCCTTTTGTCCAGCAAGCGCGATATCTTCGTCTTTGTCGTAACCGCCGATGTAAATAAACGGATTCTCGTTCCGAACGATCACTGGTGGCGGTGGCAAGATGGTACCGGATAACGCTAGCGTGCACGGGTCGATCGGCCCAGCTGGCTTCACCGCCAACGGCGTCGGAGGTCCCTGCGTTGGATCAAACGAAACCGCTGGCTGTGGCGTGCCATCGCCGGTCACACCGATTCCCCCGACAAGCAGACCGTTTTTGTAAAGCGGCACGCCACCCGGTGAACCATCCAACGATGTAAACGGAATCGGCGAACCAAACGTCCCCGGCGACTCGCCACATGGCACACCACCGGGTAACGGCACGCACGGCGGGAATGGCGGCGGGCAATAAATTCCGTCCGTCTTTTTGAAGTGATTAACGTCGGAAAAAAACAGGTTCGACAGTCCAACACCAACAAGCGGACCAGGCGCAGTGTTGCTCACGCCCACAGGGAAATGTTGCTGAATGATGTAGCCAGCCGTGCGGGAGGTAAACGCATTTTGGTTGCTGCTCAAATAGGAGGCTGTGCCGGCTTTGGAAACAGCAGTCGCCAATTCCCCATCAGTAGCATCTCCAGCATGTATCACCCAAACTCCCAGCACGTAACCTTCGCGATCGGTAACTGCGATCACACTGTTGGGTGAGATTCTGACCGCCCGCGTCACCGCTTGATTGATGATCGTTTGGACGTCAGCCACAGTAAGCGGATCGACCGCTGCTGGGGTGGGCGTAGGGGTCGCCGTTGCAGTTGGCGTGGCCGTCGGCGTTGGAGTTGGAGTCGCCGAAGAACTGAATGCGCTATACGTATAACTGTTAAATGTCCAGGAGCCGTTAACCAAGGAGAGTAACGCCACGTAGACGGTGCGCCCGTCGGTAGGAATGTTGTTTACCGTGGTCGAGAGCGCCTGCGATTGGCCCGAATTGTAAATATCGAAGTGATTTGGGGAGCTGCCTACCAGGAGCCAGTAGGCGGTGGCGCTGCCTGCGCTCCAGTTGAAAGTCACGCTCGAAGAAGTAAAGGTCGAACCCGGAACCGGACTAAGCATCACCGCCGAACCTGTTAGAGTGGGCGCAGGGGTCGCCGTTGGAGTTGCAGTTGCAGTGGCCGTCGGCGTTGGAGTCGGTGTCGGCGTCAGTGTTGGCGTTGGCGTCGCCGAAGCACCGAATGCGCTATACGTATAGCTGTTAAACGTCCAGGAGCCGTTAACCAAGGAGAGTAACGCCACGTAGACGGTGCGCCCGTCGGTAGGAATGTTGTTTACCGTGGTCGAGAGCGCCTGCGATTGGCCCGAATTGTAAATATCGAAGTGATTTGGGGAGCTGCCTACCAGGAGCCAGTAGGCGGTGGCGCTGCCTGCGCTCCAGTTGAAAGTCTCGCTCGAAGAAGCAAAGGTCGAACCCGGGACCGGGCTGAGCATCACCGCCCGAACCAGTCACGCCAAACGCCTGAGAAGCCGACAAAAACAGCACGGCAACGAGCACTAAAGGAGCGCGATGCTTCATAACGCAACAGTTATCAAGTTAGGAAGTAATAGGCCAACAAAAACCAAGCAAGACACACTTCGATGTCAGATTCTTGCGGGGCAGACGCCCCTCTGGCTCCTTTGGCTTGCCAATACCAGGGAATTTCGGGCATCCTCGCCCTCCCATGCGCTGGTCAACTCCGTCGTTTGCCGGTGCGAATCTGCGCTGGCAGGTAGCGCTGTGCCTCGGTTTTTCGATCGTCCTCGGAGATCTGCACGCGCAAACCGTCGAAATTGGGCGCGCACAATCTCAGAACGCTCCGGAAAATCGGAACGCGTTTGGAACAATCGCGGTCGTCGATTCGAAAGATGTTCTTTCGCTGCAAAGCGATGTCGTCGTCGCAAACACGACGCTTCTCGCGCAGAACGAGCCGCTTTCGCCGTCCGAATTCAATCCCGATCCAGGCGCTTCAGAGCGAGAACAACCTGAAACGCCCGAGGCCCCGGAGCTTTTCCCACCGATTTTGCCGCAACTTCCCGAATACGGTCAGGAAGCATTACCACGTTCGCTTCAGCTTCCGCGCAAGGGCGTCCGCGAAGTTGTTCCGCGCCGGACAAAGTTGGAATACGAAACCTATCCGCAGTCGGAAGAAGGCGAAGGATTGCTTCCTTTATCTCAGCCGGAGCCGAACCGCTGGTTCATCGGGTTCGGCCGCTGGAAACGCTACGCCGACCCTTCGACCGAAACACCGTATCAATCCGATCTCCAGCTCTGGCATCCGTATTTGCAGAGCAAGTTCAAGGGCGACGCGCCGATTATCGATCAGGACATTTTCCTCAACATCACCGCCGAAGATTTCTTCCAATATGAAGCGCGCAAGTTGCCGACCCCGAGCGGTGTGAGCACGGCAAGACCGAACAGCTCAGAATTTTTTGGGCTGAGCGATCAGGAATTTTGGTCGAACGATTTTTCGATCGGCGTCGATCTATTCAAAGGCGAGACCGCATTCAAGCCGATCGATTGGGCGCTGCGACTACTCGGCGTTTACAACCACAACTATATCGACGTCGAAGAAAACAACGTCGTGAATCCAAATCCGCAAAAAGGCACCACCCGCGAAAAAGAATTCTGGTCGTTACAGGAAGCGTTCGCCGAAATTCATCTGCGGGATCTCTCGAACAACTACGATTTCATTTCGCTGAGGGTCGGGATGCAGCCGTTCGTGAGCGATTTCCGCGGATTCATTTTCAACGATACCAATCTCGGCATCCGGATTTTTGGGAATTACGACAACAACCGCTGGCAATACAATCTGGCCGCGTTCGACATGCGCGAGAAGGACACGTATTCGGACCTGAATGAGTTCGATCCGCGCCAACAGCAGGTCTATGTCGCGAACGTTTTCCGGCAGGACTTGATTTGGAAAGGTTACACCGGCGAGCTGACGTTCGTCGGCGACTTCGACAACAACAGCCGTCACTACGACAAAAACGGATTCCTCACCCGGCCGGCGCCCATTGGCACCGTGGCCGATCACTATCTACAGGCGTATTACCTCGGCTGGACCGGCGACGGACACATCGGCTGGCTCAACATCGATCACGCGTTCTACCAGGTGCTCGGAGAAGATAGCCTAAATGGCATCGCCGGCCAACGCGTCGACATCAACGCGCAAATGGCCGCGCTCGAGTTATCGGTCGACAAGGATTGGATGCGCCACAAATTGTCGATCTTTTACGCGAGCGGCGACAGCGATCCGGCCGATTCTCACGCGACCGGGTTCGACACGGTGTTCGATCGGCCATTTTTTATTGGCGGCCCATTCAGCTATTACTCGCATCAGGGATTCAATCTTGCCGGCACCGCCGTTAATTTTAAACAGCGCGACAGCTTGGTGATCGATTTCCGCACCAGCAAATCCGAAGGCCAGGCGAACTTCGTTAATCCCGGTGCGCTCATTTTCGGCTACGGCTTGGACGCCGATGTTTTGCCGAAACTGAAAACATTCATCAACGTGAACTACATTCGTACGGTCACGACCGAAACGACTCAGCTCGTCCTGTTCACGAATCACGCGAGCAATGATTTCGCGCTCGACTGCAGCGCAGGGTTCGAATGGCGGCCGCTGTTGACTGACAATGTCATTCTCACCGCTGGCGCCGGATTTCTAATTCCGCGCTGGGGTTACAAGGACATTTATCGCACCAACACGGTGCCAGTGTTCGGTTTTCCTGGTCCCCCACCCGGCCAGGTCGATCCTTTTCTCTACAGCGCGATCGTGACGCTGACGCTCACTTATTAATGAAGAAGAGAACATTCAACGCTCAACGTTCAACGTTTAACATTGAATGGATTGGTGTTCGCGAGGAAGAACCCAACTATCGCGCTACACAATCAGCGGCAGACGGCGCAAAGAAGAACAAGCCAAAATTCGATCTTGAAGATCGATTGCTAGAATTCAGCGCTCGGCTCATCAAGCTCGTCGATGCACTGCCGGCCTCTCGTGCAGGCAATCACGTTGCTGGGCAATTGCTACGCTGTGGAACGTCGCCTTTTGCAAACCACGGAGAAGTACAAGCAGCGAAATCGTTGAGAGATTTTATTCATAAGCTCGGATTGATTCCGACAAGACGCGTTCGTCCGCTGCTCATTGAGACCGAAGAATTAATCCGGATCTTCTCCGCCAGCATTCGAACCGCAGAAAAAAACGCGAGATGAGGCCGCGGCTTCACCTATTGAGCATTGAATGTTGGATGTTGAATGTTGAACGTTTTTTGCTCTGTCTTCTTAGCATCACCGGCTCCGCAATCGCGCAAGAGACCTCCACCTCTGGCTACGGCCCGGAGACTTCGGTTCCCGTTACAAGATCGACAATCAACCATGCTTCGTTGCCGCCGCGAAATTGGATCGATCAAACGCAAGCGGAGGCGGATCGGAAGAGCGTCGGTTGTTTGCAATGTCATCAGGGAGTCGAGCCGATGCACAAAGCCGAACAAAACGTCGTGCTCGGCTGCACCGATTGTCATGGCGGAAATTCCGCACGCGGCCTGACGAAAGAGCAGGCGCACATTTTGCCGAAGAACAGAGAGTTTTGGAAAACGTCGGCCAAGCCGCCGAACTCCAACGCGTGGCTAAATCATGAGTCACCTGAATTCATTCGGTTTCTGAATCCCGGCGACCTCCGCGTCGCAGAGCAATCGTGCGGTCTCTGTCACAGCGAGATCATCCGCAATGTCGATCATAGCATGATGAACCACGGCGCGATGCTCTGGGGCGCTGCGCTCTATAATAATGGCGCCTATTCGCAAAAGAATTATCGCTTCGGCCAGGCTTACGGTGCCGACGGCGCGCCGCTCAAACTAATCAACTACACTCCGGTCACGCCGGAAGACACGCGCGAACATGGCATTCTGCCGTTCATCGAACCATTGCCGCGGTTCAATTTGAGCAATCCCGGAAATATTTTGCGCATTTTCGAAAAAGGCGGACGCAAACCGCTTTCGTTAGGCTTGCCGAACAGCGAAGAACCAAATGGCAAACCGGACCGTCGCTTGTCCGAACGCGGGCTCGGAACATTGAACCGCACCGATCCGGTTTTTCTCGGTTTACAAAAAACGCGGCTGCATGACCCGCTCCTCGGATTTTTTGGATCGAACGATCATCCGGGCGATTACCGGTCCAGCGGCTGTTCGGCGTGTCACGTCGTTTATGCGAACGATCGTTCGCCGACGAATTCCGGCTGGTGGAGCAAATTCGGACATCAAGGCTTGAGCTTCACCGGCGACGAATCGATTCCCAAAACGGAGCGAGGTCATCCGGTCATGCACCAATTCACGCGATCGATTCCGTCGAGCCAGTGCATGAACTGCCATATGCATCAGGGTAATCTCTTTGTGAATCCATATCTCGGTTACACTTGGTGGGACCAGGAGACCGACGGCGAGGTCATGTATCCGAAGGAGCAGCACAATCCGACTGACTCCGAGCTGGTAAGATCGACAATGGAAAATCCCGAGGCGGCGGCGGCGCGCGGACTTTGGGGCGACAAAACCTTTCTCGACCAGGTCGCGGAATTAAATCCGCAGCTCAAGCACACACAGTTCGCCGATTATCACGGACACGGCTGGGTCTTTCGCGCGGTTTTCAAACACGATCGTAAAGGCAACCTGCTCGATCTCGACGACAACAAGATCGATACCCACGATCCGCAGAAATTCGCGAAAGCTGTGCACTTGAAAGATGTGCATCTCGCGGATGGGATGCAGTGCGGCGATTGTCACTTTCTGGTCGATGTTCACGGCAACGGCATGCTTTACGGCGAGCCGCGGAACGCGACGGCGGTCACCTGCGTCGATTGTCATGGCACGATCGATCAACGGCCGACGCTGATCACCAGCGGCAACGCGGGCCAAATTGATCTGGCCAATACCAGCAACACGCCGTTCGGTCCGCGTTTCGTTTGGGAAGGGAGCAAACTTTTCCAGCAATCGAGCATGTCGCCGGATGTGCGCTGGGAAATTCCGCAGACGATCGACACGATCGATCCGCTCTCGCCGCACTACAACCCGAAGTCCGCCTATGCGAAGACGCTGCGCCGCGACGGAAAGACCTGGGGGGGCATCGTCCCGACCAATGCTAATGTTTCCCAAAACTCGATCGCTTTAAGCGGTCAAGTTCGAGATGGAACCCAAAACGCCTCCCCAAACTCGACTGCTTTAAGCAGTCAAGTGCCGCCGACTGGTAGTCCTGCGATGCACAAGGACACAAACTCGACTGCTTTAAGCAGTCAAGTTTCAGAAGGACGCGTCAAGCTCGCGCACGACAATTCGGCGATGGATTGTCAGATCTGTCATACCGCGTGGGCAACGAGTTGCTTCGGTTGCCATCTGCCGATGAAAGCGAACCAGCGCGTGCCGCAGAATAAATTCGAAGGCGTCACGGATCGCAATTTCACAACCTACAACCCGCAAGTCGTGCGCGACGACGTGTTCATGCTTGGTATCGATGGCACGGTGAAGAAAAATCGGATGGCGGTGATCCGATCCTCGAGCGCGGTCGTGGTCAGCTCGCAAAATGCGAACCGCGAATGGGTTTATTCACAGCAGCAAACGTTTTCGGCCGAAGGCTACAGCGGCCAGGCCTTCAATCCGCATTTCCCGCACACCACGAGCAGTGTCGGCACGACGAAAAATTGCACCGACTGCCACTTATCGGCGAACAACGACAACAACGCGTGGATGACGCAGTTGCTAGGATTCGGCACCGGGACTGTAAATTTCTTCGGCCGCTACGCCTACATCGGCGAAGGCCATGAAGGACTGCACGCCGTGGTTTGGACGGAGCCGGACGAACCGCAAGCCGTGATCGGCAGTCATCTCCATTCCATCGCGTACCCAGCCAACTACAAAAAGCATTTGGATGGCGGCTCGTTGTTGACCGAAGCCTACGAACACAGCGGTCACGACATTCAGGACATCGTTTTGCGCGGCGAATATCTTTACACCGCGAATGGTCCCGGTGGTTTCGAAGTTTTCGATATCGCGAACATCGATCAGAAAGGATTTTCGGAGCGCGTCGTCAGCTCGCCGGTCTCGCCGCTGGGACAACGCACGCGGATCCACACGAAATACGCAACGAGCATCGCGCTGCCCAGCACGCTCGCCCTCGATCCCGCGCGATTGCATATTCCGGAAAATGAAGAGCAACCGATCGATCTCTTCTACGCCTTTGTTTACGTGTCTGATCGGGAAGAGGGACTCGTCATTCCGAACGTCGCTACTTTAGTGGACGGAAATCCCGACAACAATTTCCTGAACGACGCCGTTCGTTTCAACCCAAACGGCGTTTTGACCGGCGCAACATTTGTGGCCGCGGCTGGCCATCGGCTATACCTGACAACTCCACGAGGACTTTTCGTTGTCGACGTTTCCGATCCAACCCATCCCCGCATCGCCGGCGAATTAACGAGCGGGTTTCTGAAGAATCCGCACTGCGTGGCGATTCAGTTCCGTTATGGATTCATTACCGACGATGAGGGTTTGAAGATTGTCGATCTTACCGAGCCGACGCGGCCGATTCCGCGCGCGATGCTGCGGCTGAACCACGCCGGGCGTTTGTATGTTGCGCGCACTTACGCGTATGTCGCAAACGGTCCCGAAGGCCTTGCGATTGTCGATGTTGAAAATCCCGAGCGGCCGCATCTCGACCAAATGTTCAATGCCGGCGGCGCGTTGAACGACACGCGTGCTGTGCAAATCGGAAGTGTGAGCGCGTCTCAATTCGCACTCGTCGCCGACGGAAGAAACGGTTTGCGGGTCGTGCAATTGATTTCGCCGGACACCGTCGCCGGCGCGCAAGGATTCAGCCCGCGACCGAACCCAAAGTTGATCGCGACTTATCCAACGAAAGGCGAAACGATCTGTGTTTCACGCGGGCTCGAGCGGGATCGCGTGGTCGACGAGACCGGCGGTCAAACGGTCGTCTTCGGACGGCGCGGCTCACGACCATTTCATCTCGATGAAATGGAACGCTTCTACCGAAGATCGACATTTGCCGAGGGCAAAGACTTCGAACGGCGGAAAGGAGAATTATACCGCGTCGAAAACGTCACACTGTCCGGCGCAGTTTTGACGACAAAGGACGGCGAAGTCTTGACACCTTTGGCCACACCAACGCCATCGCCGCAGCCAATGCTGTTACCGGTCGAACCCGAAGTGGAACCGAGCGCGATTCCGACAGCAACGCCGCCGAACAACAAAAAATTGGAGGGACGCGCTCCGTCGCGTCCCTAATTGGACGGGACGGAGGCCCTCCCTCCAGGAAAATATTGCCCCGCGCCAACGAAGTGAGTAAAAGAGCGACATGGCGGACAAAAACAGCAAACAACCTTTGAACGTTCCCGGTGCCTGGTACGTCGACACCACCTGCACGATGTGTCGAACTTGTCTCGAAGAAGCGCCCGATCTTCTAAAAACAAATGACGACGAAACGGCCGTTTATTTTGTTAAACAGCCGGAAGGCGACGCCGAAACAGCGGCAGCGCAGCGCGCGATGGAAGTTTGTCCGACACTCGCGATCGGCAACGACGGTTGAACCATCCGCTAAATGCGCGAAATGGCGCCAAAATGTTTTCTGATATCTTTTAGTGTTTTTGGCGTGTTTAGCGGTCGACTGAATTAAACATGGCTGGCCCCTACACGCGCGCGAATCCGTTCCCGGCGAAGGTCGCGGTCAATCGAAGTCTCTGTGGCAAGGGTTCTGAAAAAGACACCCGCCATTTCGAGCTCGATCTCAAGGGTTGGGGTTTGAATTACGACGTCGGCGATTCAATGACAGTCTGGCCGACGAACGATCCGGCGCTGGTGGATGAGATTATCAACAAGATCGCCGCCAAAGGCGATGAGACGGTCAAAGGACCAAATGGCGAGAAGCCTCTGGGCGAGGTGCTCTTTCGCGATTGCCGAATCACCCAAACGACCCCGAAGTTTTTGAAAGCAATCGCCGAGCGCGCGGTCAATGGGGCTCCGTTACTGACCGAACTTCTGAAACCGGAACGAAAACAGGACCTCGATACTTATCTCTGGGGAATGGAGGTTGTCGATTTTTTGATCGAGCATCCGTCGATCAAATGGACGCCGCAGCATTTCGTCGACACGCTCGCCAAACTTTTACCGCGAATGTATTCGATCTCTTCGAGCCTAAAGGCGCACCCGGACCAAGTTCATTTCACGATTGACGTAGTGCACTACGAAAGTCGCGGCCGAAAGCGCAAAGGCGTTTGCTCGACCTTTCTGGCTGAGCGCGCGGAAAAAACTCCGGTCCCGGTTTTTCCCAACGCGTCGAAATTCCGGCTACCGGAAGACGGCAACACCCCGATCATCATGGTCGGCCCGGGCACGGGCGTGGCGCCATTTCGCGCGTTTTTGGAGGAGCGACAAGCGACCGGTGCGAAAGGAAAGAACTGGCTCTTCTTTGGTTCGCAGCACAAGCATTGCAATTATTTTTACGAAGATGAATTCGAAAAAATGAAAAGCGATGGATTTTTGACGCTGCTCCATCTCGCCTGGTCGCGCGATTCGACGGAGAAATCGTACGTTCAACATAAAATGTCGGAGAGCGCGGCTGAGATTTGGAAATGGATGGACGGCGAAGGCGCGCACTTCTTTGTTTGCGGCGACGCGCGCCGCATGGCCAAGGACGTCGACGCCGCGCTTCGCAAAATCATTCAGGACAAAGGCGGCAGGACCGAAGAGCAGACCAACGAATACGTTGAGAAGTTGAAAGCGGACAAGCGTTACAAGCGCGACGTGTATTAGAAAATAACGAAATCCGAATGACGAATGACAAAACAACGATAAACTCGTTGCCTTAGTATTTTCGGCATTCTATCTATTCGGGCTTCCTTCGTGCTTCGTCATTAGTCATTCGTCATTGCATCACTCACATGTCAGAAGTTAGCGCACTACCGAAACCTCCGGCGTCTACCTCCCAATGGACACGCGCCAATCCGTTTCCCGGAAAGCTCGTGGTCAATCGCCGCCTGAGCAGTGACGACTCGGAAAAGGACACGCGGCATTTCGAGATCGATCTCACCGGCTGGGGATTAAATTTTGAGCCGGGCGACTCGGTCGCGGTTTATCCAACGAACGATCCGATCTTGGTCGACGAAATCCTTCGTGCGCTCGGAGCCAAAGGCGACGAGTCAGTTCCGGCCGCGAAGACGACCAAGCCTTTCCGCGAGGCGTTGCTGCGCGATTATTCCATTACCCAGCCGCCGCCGAAGTTTCTGAAAGCCATCGCCGAACGCGCGTCTGCCGCGCCGATGCTGACCGAATTGCTGGACCCGGACCGCAAGCTGGACCTCGATAATTTTTTGTGGGGAATGGAAGTGATCGATTTTCTCGTCGATCACCCCTCGGCAAAATTCAAACCGGAGGAATTCGTCGGACTGCTCAACAAATTACAGCCGCGACTTTATTCGGTCGCGTCCAGTTTGCGTGTCTTTCCAGATCAAGTGCACTTCATCGTCGATATCATTCGCTACGAAAGCCATGGTCGAGTGCGCAAGGGCGTGGCCACCGCATTCCTGGCGGAGCGCGCGGGCGATGTTCCGGTGCCGGTTTACCCGAGTTTGGCGAAACATTTTCACATGCCCGAAGATCCAAACACTCCGCTCATCATGATCGGTCCGGGCACAGGGATCGCGCCGTTCCGGGCATTTTTGCAGGATCGACAAGCAACCGGGGCGAAAGGAAAAAACTGGCTCTTCTTTGGAGCGCAACGCGAGAAGTGCGATTACGCTTACCAAGAAGATTGGGAACGTTTCAGCCGCGACGGTTTTTTAACCAAACTCGATTGCGCATGGTCGCGGGATAAAGCGCACAAAATTTACGTGCAAAACAAAATGTTGGAGCACGCGGCTGAGATTTGGAGATGGATCAACGACGAAGGCGCACAATTTTTTGTCTGTGGCGACGCAAAGCGCATGGCCAAAGATGTTGATGCTGCGCTCCGCAAGATCGTCCAGGAACAGGGCGGCAAATCGGTGGACGAAGCGAACGCTTACGTCGAAAAGCTCAAGACCGACAAGCGTTACAAGCGCGACGTCTATTAATTGGCTGTAGAGACCGCTGTCCTCAGCGGCTTTTCTAAAACTTGCCGCCGGGGACGGCGGCCACTACAACGGGGCGATTTATTGCGCCTACTATGAAATTCATTTTTTGCGCGCTGGTTTTTTCCGCGCAAGTCGCCTCCGCCGGTCTCCAAAAATACTCATCGCTCGTTGTTGCAGATAAATATCCATTCACTGAGCCGGAGCCGAACGCGATTCGTATCACTTATCTTGGCGTTAACGGCTTTCAGTTTGAATCAAGTGGTCATGCACTACTGGTCGATCCCTATTTTACTCGCGTCGAACTTTTGTCGGCCGCGCTCAATCAACCGATTCAATCCGATCCCAATCGCGTTGCTGAAGGCTTGAAACGTGTCCAGCATCGCGTCGACGCCGTGCTGGTGACGCACGCGCACTTTGATCATTTGCTCGACGTGCCGGAAATCATGCGACGCACTCGTACACGACTCCTTGCCGGACAAACAGCAATCCGATTGGTCGAGTCGGTCGGAATTTCCCGTAACGAGTGTGAATCTGTGAGACCTGGCAGCATGCAACGAATCGGCCCATGGACGATTCGTGTTTTCGCGGCGCAACACGATCGGCTTTTCGGAAAGGTTCCGTTCGATCGATGTCCACCCGCGCCCCTCGATCGCGAAAAACCGCCGGTCAAAGCGTCGGATTGGTGCATGGGTGAGCCGCTCGCGTTTGTGATCGAAGCCGCGGGAAAGCGAATTTATATCGATTCTGGTGGAGTCCCGGGCGCGCCGCCCGATCGGCGAATAAAAGATGTCGATCTTGCAATTCTTGGAGTCGCACTCCCGGACAGCCGCGAGCGATTCGCGGAAGCCATCAAACAATTGCGACCCCGTTACATATTACCAAGTCATCAGGACGATATGTTCGCGCCGCTAAGTCGCGGATTCACGTTTGGAAAAATGACAAGCTTTCCGGCGCTGGTGCGCGAATCGAAACGAAAGGATTTGCCCGGGCAATTGATCCTTCTCGATTATTTTCGGCCATGGACGTTGCGTTGAAGCGACACCCACTGCTGGTCACGGCGTTGGCGCCATTGATCCCGCACCTCCTCGGGAGCGCTTTCAACATTTGGTACAACATGACCGTGATCGATCCGCTGCTGATCGCGGCGGGTTTGAAGGAGCGCTTCATCGCGACCGTGATCGTTTGGAACGTGTGCGTCTATCCGGCCGGGATTGCCATTTGGCTGTGGCTCATTCTTTCGTTGCGCCCGGCATATCAACGACTGCGCCGCGGCGAGAACGTTCCCGCCGGCGAGCTTGATCGAGTTCGGCGGCGACTTGTTCATTTGCCGTGGTATGGCGCGGCGATTTCCGGTTTGGCTTGGTTGCAGGGAGCGATTGTCTTTTTGGTTTCATTGGCGCTCACTGGCCGGCCGATGAGCGCACAATTGTTTTGGCATCTGCCAATTTCATTCGGTGTCTCCGGATTCATCGCGACGACGCAGGGTTTCTTTCTGATCGAGCTGGCGAGTCATTGGGGACTGTTTCCGTTGTTTTTTCAGGACGCGCGGCCGGATCGCTTGAAAGGAATACGGCCGATCTCGCTGCGGATGCGCGGATTCATCTGGGCGGTTTCGGCGAGCGTCTGTCCGATCGGATCGCTGCTGCTCTTGCTCTTTGCGCCGCCATCGCCCGGAACTAATCCGCAATCGTTCGGCGTCTTTGTTGCGGTGATCGGTATCGCATTCGCATTGTTTTCCGCGTTCTTAATTGGGCGATCGGTTGCCGAACCGGTCGATGAACTGCGCGAAGCTGCGCAAGCAGTCACTGAAGGCCGGCTCGATGTGCAGGTGCCGTTGCGACGGGCCGATGAATTCGGGGCGTTGATCGGCGAATTCAATCTGATGGTGACCGGATTACGCGAGAAGGAGCAATTGCGACAAACGTTTGGCGCTCACGTTGGACGGAAAGCGGCGGAAGAAATATTGACGCGCGATCCAGGACTCGGCGGAACGGAACAGGAAATCACGGTGATGTTTGTCGACATTCGCTCGTTTACCGCGCGTTCCGCGCATTTGTCGCCCACGAAAGCCGTCGGCTTATTAAATGAATTCCTCCGCGCGATGGTGGAGGCGGTAGAAGGCGAGCATGGCGGCATGATCAATAAATTCCTGGGGGACGGCTTCATGGCGCTTTTCGGAATTGGGAGCGACAGTCGCAATCACGCGGACAAAGCGCTCGCGGCCGCATGCGCGATTCAACGCACGATGGAGCGATTGAATGCACAACGTGCCGCGCGCGGTGAAGATGCGATCCAGATCGGCATTGGCATCAATACTGGGCCGGCCATTGTCGGCAGTATTGGTTCCCCAGAGCGAATGGAGTTTACCGTGATCGGCAACACCGTGAACGTGGCATCGCGCATTGAAGCGCTGAACAAAACGCTGAGCACATCGTTGCTGCTGAGCAAAGACACTCGCGACGCATTGCAATGCGCGGCCGATCTGCGCGAATTACCGCCACAGCCGGTCAAGGGAGTCGACGCACTGGTTCAGGTGTTCACGCTCGCAAGCTGATCTTGTAGCTGCCGCTGTCCTCAGCGGCAGATTTACTGACTAACACGGCTTCTGCCGCCAGAGACGGCGGCAGCTACAACGCCGGCAGTCAAAAATCCAGCGCATGCGATGGCAATTCCGCCGCCGAAAATCAGCCACCATGGACGATAGATCAGAGTGAGCTTTCCGTGTGCTCCCGCCGGCACTTCAATAATCGGAAATAAACCTCGATAAGAATCAACGTGAAGTTGCTGGGTCCCGAGTCGAGCTTCGTAGCCGCGGAAGTATGGTCGTGAAAAAGTCAGAAGGGCTGGCGGACCATCATTTGAAACGTCGACATTTATTGTGACGTGGTTTCGCGAATCATCGATTTCAGAAACTGTCGCCGCGGTAAATTGCTCATTCGGTCTGGAATCGATCGATGTGACCGAGCGAACACGCGCGAATGGCTGGCCGATTCGATGATAAAGAGCGCCCTCTTTGGTCGAAGCGACGAACTCCCAATCCGGACCGAGCGCCGGATCAAGCCCGGAATCCCACGCAACCACGATCCCATCGACACCGAGCTGCGCCAGCAATCCATTTGGATTCGACTGACTCCAAACCAAATATTCGGCCTCATGCGGATTGATTTCGCCATGAATGCGAAAATCAAATTCGCGCGCCACGCCCGCGGCCAGAATTGGGCTGTAGCCATTCATGAAATGCAGACCTCCCCACATCGATGTGCTACCCGGCCTAACAAGGTGGCCGACCGGTCCGGCCTTTTTCTCCGCTCGATAAGTTGATTCCGCTTCCGGATAAATACTCAGATACAATCGGTGCGGATCGAGCGGCGCCGGATCGAGCAGTTGCTGACTCAAATTATATTTCGGCACACCGCAATTCGGAGGAATATAAAAATAAGTGGCGAGCAGGACAGCAAACGTGACGACTGGTGGTGCCCAATCGCGAAATCTCATCCCCGGTAGAAACAATTCACAAAGCGCCCAGATGACGGCGATCTGAAAGTAAATCCAAGCGACCGTCGGGCCATACTCGCCCGCCAGGCCGAAGATCGACATCGGAATCGTGAGGACAATCAATGCCAGGACCGTTGTTGAACCGGTGGGCGAGTTTGGCCGGACATTCAGCACTTCCCCAGCGCAAACTGCGAGCACGAGATGGAAGAGTGGCAGCCAACGAAAACTCCACCGAAAAACTCCCGCGGTCGGAATCATTGCGAGCAAGAGTACGACCAAAAGCAGGAGGAGCTCCCATTTCATTCGCCTGATCAGCATGCGCGGGCGCCAGATGAATCCGGCAATCAGCGCCGCCGGCGCAACCAATCCGCACGCCAACTCGGTCGCAGCGTGCGGAACATACCGAGTGGAAAAATTGGCCCAGTTCACCGTCCAACATGGAAGAATGAACCCCGGCAATGCGCGCCACGGCACGATCCATTGGCAGTGGGCGGTGCTCGCGTACAAGGCGCGCGCGGAGCCGTGGACGTAATCAAAAATCGCCAGCCAGGCCGGCGCCGACATTCCAAATCCGAGCGCGGCGCCGATCAGCATCGGCAAGATCGACAATGTGGGAGGGACCTTGGCGTCCCGACTGTCGCGGCACCGAGGCCGCTCCCACATTGATTTGATCGACCCGCCTTCGCGCGAGGCTACGGCGCGGCAGGTCAACCATGCGATCAAAAGCACAAGCATTAAAACCGTGTACGGAAAGCCGCCGGTGACGACTAAATAGACAAACGGCGCCGGCCAAAGAAATCGCCAGCGACTTCGTTGCCGATCAAGTGCGCGTTCCAAACCCCACCACGCCCACGGCAGCCAGGCGAATGCGCCGAGCGCGCCAAACCAATCGGTCGCGCCCCAACAAATGATCCAGCCGTTCAACGCCGCGATCAGCGCGACGAAGATCGACAACGGAATCGAAAACCGCCGGTCGCGCGCGAGCAGAAATGCGCCGGCGGCGAGAACAAAAAGATGCGTCATCGAAAGTGCGGCGGCTTGTTGTGGAAATGTGAGCGGGAATTTCCAAATCAGAACGACGGCCGCGTTTATGAAAATCGAAAATGTTCCGTACTGGAATTCGCCCGCGAGATTGCTGCAGACCCAGGAGTACGGACTGAGTAACGGCAGATGTCCTTCGCTCCAGCTCCGCGCGACATCCGCGAACACCGGCAAGATCGACAATTGATAGTCGTCGTTCCAAAAAACGAGCGGATCGTGCCAAAGCAAAAGCAGACAGAAAGCGACAACGATTAGTCCTGCGACGATCGGGCCGCAAAGATTTGGCCACTGATTGACACCAGCCTTCGCGACGCTTCGGCTTGGCGGGCGGATTTTCACAGATACAGAAACAGAAACAGACAAAACCCCTCACCTTCATCCTCTCCCCTTGTGAAGGGGAAAGGGCAGGGCGAGGAGTCGATCCTTCTGTGTTTCATCTGTGACGAGAAAATTATTTTCTTACAAGACGACCGGTTTTCCTTCGGTCATGACAAGCACTTTGTCCTCAATGCCGTGAACGCGGGCGGACTCGCGCAAACGCTCAAGCGGTTCTTCGAGCGGTTCGTAACCCAAACGGAAGCTACCGTAATGCATCGGGACGAGCGTCTTCGCTTTGAGTTCGTTGAACGCGCGCACCGCTTCTTCCGGATTCATGTGCACTTCGCGCGCGAGCGGCGGATCATAAGCACCGATCGGGAGAAGCGCGATCTCGATGTTGTGCCGCTCGCCGATTTCCTTAAATCCTTCGAAGTAAGCAGTGTCGCCGCAGTGAAAAACGGATCGACCATCGGCTCCAATGACAAAGCCGCCAAAGCCGCGATGTGTATCGGCAAGGAAGCGCGCGCCCCAATGATGAGCCGGCGTGAGCGAAATTCGGAGCGGCCCGAGCTCGATCGTCTGCCATTCACCAAGTTCGTGCACGATGTTGAACCCGAGCCGGTGGACCAAACGTCCGACGCCAACGGGAACGACGATCGGTTGATCGGCCGCAACGAGCCGCAAGGTGCGGCGATCGAGATGATCGAAGTGCGCGTGAGTCACGAGCACGAAGTCGATCGAAGGCAGATGATGAATGTGAAAGCCGGGCTCCTTTAGTCGTTTAATGACACTGAGCCACATCGACCAGATCGGATCGATCAGAACATTAACCTCGTGCGTTTGAACTAAAAACGAGGCATGCCCGATCCAGGTGATACAAATCTGACCGGGCTGCACCCTTGGAAAGAGCGGGCGTGCGCGCGCGCCGGAACGTTTCGTGAATAGCGACGGGATCCAAACGCTGGTGATGAAATTGCGCTTCGTCCAATCGCTTCCGGGGCGGAGTTTAACGCGCGTCGATTTCTTCGCGCCGCTTGACGAAGTTTGGCGAACTATCTTGCGCTTTCTCGAAAAAGGATTCGGCACGGTCGAGGAACGATATAAGCGTCGCGAATTGAATCAAACATTCACGGATTGCCGCAAAGCATTATCCGAAGTCGCAAAAGGAAATACGTCGTCGGGAGCGGCGGCGGAAGGCAGACGAAGGTCCCGTAGCGCCGCTGCGGATTTGGGCGGGGATCGCGTTCGTTATCCAAACTTTGGAAGCGCTGGAAGAGCGGATCGTCGCCGAAGAATGCGTTAGGAAAATTGCGCTCGACGAATTTTCGGTGGGGCGAGTTTGGCGGGAAGTCATGGACGAAAACGGCGCATGGTTTTCCCGTTCGCAAAAGATCGAGCGCGAGCTTGAGCGCGCGAAAATCTTTTGGTCCATCGATCAGGACGGCGTCGCCGGTCTGCAATCGCTCCGGCAAAATTTCGCGCGAATCGCCGTAGAGCAGTTCAACATTTGAGCAGGACTTCAGTTTTGCTTCGGCCGCAGGCGCGTTCTCCGATTGTCGATCGTACTCGACGCTGATAACGCGCGCGTCCGGAAAGCAGCGCGCAAGAATGAGGGTGCTTTTCGCGCGAGCACGGCCAGATTCGAGAATTTGCTTTGGTGCGAATGGTTTCACCGCCGCGTAGAATAAAAACATTTCGCTCTCCCAAATTCCGCCAAAACCGGCTTCGGGCGGGATAGTCGCAAGGAGGTCTCGATATTCCGGCAATAAAGCATCGGCGCGTTTCGCAATGGCCGTTTTGCTCAGCAGCGAAGTTTCCGGCATTGGGAGAAGTTATCGAGGGTTTAAAGGTCAAAGCGATCACATTTGGCAGCGCATGCCAAGTGGCGTAAAAGAAGGTGGATCGAGCAGTCCCTTGCTCGATGCTAAATTCAGTCGGCGCAGCCGCATTTGTTTTAACATCGCGCTCGGAGAACGCGATCCACCTACAAACCTTGATCTCGATGCAAAATTTGCCGTTCGACGAGCGCGCCTGTTTCATTGCAGGCGCGGCCAAGTCCGGGACGACGTTGCTTGTTTCGCTCCTCGACAGCCATCCCGAGCTGCTGGTCATGCCGCAGGACACGGCCTATTTCCCGACGGTGTTGACGAAATACGGAGAGCGCGGACGCCGGGCGCAGGTCGATTATTTGACCAAGGAATCGTGGACGAACGTGTTATTCGGCTTTCAGGCGATGCGCGGCCGGCAGGATTACGCCGAGTTTCCGAAACAAAGATTTCTCGAGACGTTTGAACGCGTGGCGTTCGATCCCGCGAACGCGAACAGAGATTTGCTCGTGCTGATGATGGAAGCGTACGCACAGGTCGTCGGCGTTCCGCTTAATCGGATAAAACGCTGGGTGGAAAAAACGCCGGCCAATCGCAATTACGTTCCAGAGATTTTCAATCGATTCCCGAAGGCGAAACTGTTGCTGACGATGCGCGATCCACGCGCGCTGCTGGCGGCGCAGATCGCGCTAGAGAACACCAGAAAGACGAGACGATTCTCGGTTTACTACGTGGTCGCGCATTGGCGGGTAGCGGCCAAATTAGCGAAGAAAATTCGTGCCCGCGAAATTCCGGGCTTGGTTCTCGGCTACGAAGACCTCGCGCTCGATCCTAGGATGGCGATGCAAAAAGTGTGCGATTATCTCGAGATCAATTTCGATCCAGAGATTGTCCTCAATCCGACGAAGGTCGGCCGTTCATGGGCGGGCAACTCCGCCGCCGGCGATCGATTCTCCGAAATCAGCACGGCGCCGGTCACGCGCTGGAAAAACGAACTGCACGAAGATGAAATCGGCTGGGTGGAATGGCACTGCCGCGATTTGATGCCGGAATTCGGCTACGAGCCGCGGCTGAACCGGCGTTCGCTCCGTTATTTCATGAAACCGATCCGCGGCGAACGGCCGAAAGAATTTCTCAAGTCACGGGCGTATTCGTTGCGCGATCGTTTCAAGGAGAGGCCCTCACCTCAATCCTCTCCCTGAGGGAGAGGAGGGATGCAGCTCCGATTTGCCGGCGATCTCAATCATTTCTCGCGTGATCAGTGAGCGCGTGAGAGCTCCCTCGCTCCGCTCGGGATGACAAGAAAGTTGATTGATCGGCGACTTGGCTTTCAGTTCTGTTCGCTATGAGGGCTTCGAGGATTCTTGTTCCCATTCTTTTAATTTGCACGACGGCGTTTGCGGTCGAGACCCGGCTGCCGTTCAAAACCGTTTTTAAAGGACAGGACCAATTCAATCGATTGGTTTCGCTGGCCAAGAGCAACGATTGGAAATCGCTACCGATCGGGGAGCGGACAGCAGTGGTGGGACAATCGCTCACCGGCACGCGCTACAAATCGTACACGCTCGAGATCGACAATCGAATCGAATCGCCCTCGGTGAATTTCAATGGGCTCGATTGCTGGACGTTTTTTGAAACGTCGCTGGCGTTTGCGCGGATGCTAAATGAGCCGGAGGAAAATTGGACGCCGGAAAACTTTTTGCATTACATCGAAGTGGATCGGTATCGGGGCGGCGTTTGCACGGGCGAATATCTCTCGCGTCTGCATTATTTGGAGGACTGGCTCTACGACAACGACAAGCGCGGTTTGGTGCAAGACCTGACAACCAAGCTTGGCGGCCAGAGCGTGCCGCACGCGGCGCATGAAATGACGGTGGCGTGGCGGCATTATCGTTACCTGGCGGCGAACAAATCGCTCCTCGGGCCGCTTGCGAGAATGGAGGCGGACGTTTCAAGGCGAGCGCTCTACCAAATTCCCAAAAATCGGGTCGCGAAGATTGAACCAAAACTTCAAAGCGGCGACATCATCGGCATCGTTTCGCACGACGGCCGTTTGTATTCGACATCACATGTCGGCCTCGCGCTGCGGACCCCCGACGGCGTTTTGCATTTCTTGCACGCGTCGGCCCCGCACAATTACGGCAAGGTGGTCGTCGACTCGCGGCTTTCAGATTATCTGAAGAAATATCGAAGCGATTCGGGAATCCTGGTGGCACGACCGCTCAGGTAAATCTGCCGCCGAGACGGCGGCAGCTACAACATCGGCGATTGTCGTTGCGTCGAATCACTGTCAAGATCGAGATTGTACTATGAAGATGTCGATTCTGCGATTATCGATCTTGTTGATCGCTTTCACGGCGGTTTCTCTGTCCGCCGAAACGAAAATTCGCGTCGGCCATTTCCCGAACATCACTCATGCGCAAGGCGTGATCGCGCATGCGCTCTCGCGACAAGGCAAAGGCTGGTTTGAGCAGAGACTTGGCGCAGACACGAAAATCGAATGGTTCGTTTACAACGCCGGGCCGAGCGCGATGGAGGCGATTTTCGCAAAATCGATTGATTTAACTTACGTCGGCTCGGGACCGGCGCTCAATGCTTACACGAAATCGAATGGCCAAGAGATTCGTCTGATCGCGGGCGCAGCGAATGGCGGATCCGGATTAGTTGTGCAATCCGACCAGAACTTGAGCGCGCCCGCGGATTTTCGCGGAAAGAGAATTGCGACGCCGCAATTAGGCAACACCCAGGACATTTCGTGTCGCGCGTGGTTGACTGAAGGAGGGTTAAAAATCACCCAGCTCGGCGGCGACGCTCAAGTGCTGCCAACACAGAACCCGGACCAACTCGGATTGTTTCGCGGCAAAAAAGTCGACGCGGTCTGGACGGTGGAGCCGTGGTTGTCGCGTTTGGAGCAAGAAGCGTCCGGCAAAGTGATTGTCGAAGAAAAGGAAGTCGCGACCACGATTCTCGTCTCGAGCGTCAAGTTCCTGAACGAACAGCGCGACTTGGCGAAAAAATTTGCGCAAGCACACGCCGAGCTGACCGATTGGATCAACAAAAATCCGGAAGAAGCACAGCGCTTGATCAAAGCCGAGCTGCTGGAAGAAACGAAGAGCGACATGACCCCGCAAGTCATCGCGTCGGCCTGGAAGCGAATTGTGTTTACATCGGACACGCCGCGCGCGGCGGTGGAGAAGTTCATGCAAAATTCGCTGCGTGCCGGTTTCATCAAGACGGCTCCGGATCTATCCAAGCTTTTCGAGAAGCTCTAGATGTCGCTCCAGGAAGAGCTGAAGGGTCCGCCACCCGCGAAACTCGTGGTCGACCACGTTTCGAAATGGTTTCAGCAAAAACGACAAACCATTCATGCGCTCGACGATGTTTCGTTCGAGGTGGCGGAGGGCGAGTTCATCGTCATCGTCGGTCCAAGCGGATGTGGCAAATCGACATTGCTCGATATCATCGCCGGCTTGGAGAAACCGGATAAAGGCCAGGTCCTGGCGGACAATCAGCCGGTGCTTCATCCAGGACGTCACCGGCTGGTGATGTTTCAGGAATCGGCGCTGTTTCCCTGGCTGAATACTTTCGGCAACGTGATGTTCGGTTTGAGATTAAAGCCCGGCTTGCGCAATTCCGAGCGGCGCGAGGTCGCAAAATTCTTTCTTCACCTCGTAGGCTTGGAAAAATTCATGGAAGCAAACGTGCACGAGCTTTCCGGGGGCATGAAACAGCGGGTGGCTTTGGCGCGCGCTCTCGCACCGAACCCGCGTGTTTTGCTGATGGACGAACCCTTCGCCGCGCTCGATGCGATGACGCGCGAGCAACTTTACGGCGACATCCAGCGGATTTGGGAAAAGCGGCGCAAAACAATTATTTTCGTCACCCACAACGTCCGCGAAGCGGCCTGTCTCGCCGATCGGGTAATGATCATGTCGCCAACGCCGGGCCGATTGCGCGATGTTTTCGAAGTGAAACTTCCACGCCCGCGCGACTTCAACAGCATCGAAATCGCGCAGCATGCGGCACAATTGACCCGCGCGCTCAAAGGCTACATGCCGAACACAACTCCCGCACAAACATGAGACGAACTTTGCTCGCGGTTCTGTTCTTCATCGCACTGGTCGCGATCTGGAGTGCTATCGTGCGGGCACAGATCTGGTCGCCGATTCTGTTGCCGTCGCCGGGAAGCGTGGCCGAATATCTGATAAGTGCTTTTCGCGATGGCACTTTGCTGCAAGCGACCGCGGTGACGCTGCGGCGTTTGTTACTTGGATATTTTATCGGGCTTGTCATTGGTTTGCCGCTGGGATTACTGACTGCGTCTTCGAAATTCGTGGAAGACACGATCGGCGTCCTCGCGCTCGGTTTGCAGACGCTGCCGAGCGTTTGCTGGGTGCCGCTGGCATTGCTGTGGTTCGGACAAACCGAGGGCGCGATGTTGTTTGTCGTGATCATGGGAACGGTCTGGTCGGTGGTAATCGCGACCGACACCGGCGTTCGCACAATTCCGCCGATTTTCGCGCGGGCGGCGCGCACGATGGGCTCAGGTCCGTTTCACAAATGGCTTCACGTCCTTCTGCCGGCGTCGCTTCCATATCTGGTCAGCGGAATGAAACAAGGCTGGGCCTTCGCGTGGCGCTCCTTGATGGCCGCGGAAATTTACGTGACCATCCTCACCGGATTCGGTCTGGGGCATCTGCTTCATTATGGTCGCGAACTCAACGCGATGGATCAGGTCATCGGCATCATGCTGGTGATCGTAGTCATCGGGTTGTTGACCGACAAAATTTTGTTTTCGCCGTGGGAACGTTTTCTCCATCGGCGTTGGGGCACGGGCAGAGTCTAAGATGTCGATGTTGGCCCGCCTCCCGTTACGCTACTGCGCAACGGGCAGAGTAACGGCGAAGGTCGCGCCTTTGCCTGCGCCCTCGCTCTGCGCGCGAATGCTGCCGCCGTGCATCTCGACGATTGCTTTACTGATGGCGAGACCGAGACCGAGACCCTCACGCCGCATTTCCAATTGCTCGAACGCAGCGAAAATTTTCTCAAGAAATTCCGGTTCAATCCCAACACCGTTGTCGGTCATTTCAATTGTGATCGAATTTTGGGTGCCGTTGTAAGAACGAATTGAAATCGCGCCGTTATCGGCGGTGAATTTGCAGGCGTTGCGCAAAATGTTCCAAAAAACCTGCTGCAAGCGCGGTGGATCGACATTGACCTGATGGGATTTCGCATCCAGTGCAACCGAAAGTTCAATATGACGGCAATTGACATCGGCGCGCACGATTTCGATGGCGTGCTGGATCAATTCGTGGGCATCGGCCGGCTGAAGCCGCAATTGTAATTTGCCGCGAGCAATCCGGGTCAGATCAAGGAGATCGTCAATCAATCTCGCTTCCAGCTCGATATTGCGACAAACCATGCGCAACCCTTGCTCGAGTTCCAGATTGATTCCGGGCTGACTTAATATTCCGTCCGCCCAAAGCAAAACCGGATTGAGGGGCGTGCGCAGTTCGTGACTAAGAGTAGCGAGGAAACGATCTTTGGCGGCGCTGGCTGCCTCGGCATTTTCTTTTGCCCGCTCGAGTTCCTGCTCGATCCGGCGACGCTCAATAAAAAGCCCGATCTGGCTGCCAAGGGCGGTGACCAATTGGAGCAAATCAGGATCAGGTTCGACCGCGTGCTCGCTGAACAATTCAACGACGCCGTTGATGGCGCGGCCGGCAAACAGAGGAAAGGCGAAACCACCGCGCACTCCCGCTTCTTTTGCCGCAGGCGCGCGCGGAAAATTCCTATCTACTGTTACATCGCGGATCCAGGCAGGCTCATTCGATTCCCAAACCCGGCCAGGCAAGCCTTCGCCCATTCTGAATTGAACTGTTTGCGAAAATTGTCCGAACTTCTTCAGCTTGTCCGAGCCCGCTTCCCAAAAAGCGCGACAGCGCAATCTTCCAATCGTCTCGTCATAAATCCAAAGGCCGCTCAAAATCCAATCCCCAATGGAAGTGATCGTTTGCAGGATCGCCGAACTCGCTTCTTCAAGAGTCCACGAGCCTGCGAGCAGGCTGGCCACGGTATACTGGGCAAGCCGGCGGCGGTCATTGCGGACGCGATCGGAAATATCGCGCGCAATTTTTGACGCGCCGATGACCCGCCCATCCACATGCTTGATGGGTGAGACGGTTAACGAGACATTTACGAGGGTGCCATCTTTTCGGCGGCGGACAGTGTCGACGTGATCCACTCGTTGGCCGGAATGAATGCGATCAAGGATCTGCTGCTCTTCGTGATATCGATCCGGCGGAATGATGATGGTAATCGGTTTATTGATCGTTTCCTCAGCATTGAACCCGAAAAGCTTTTCTGCGCCGGCATTCCAACTGGTAATGATTCCATTCAGATCTTTGCTGACGATGGCATCGTCGGACGATTCAACGATGGCGGCCAGGTGCTGGCTGGCTTCTTCGTTGCGCTTGCGTTCGCTAATGTCGCGCAAATAAGCGGTAAAAACCGGCGAGCTGTCGATCTTGAGGGCGGTGATGGCCAGTTCGACCAAAATCTCGGAGCCATCCTTGCGCACTCCGGCGATCTCGATCCGTTTTCCAATCACCGGCCCCTCGCCCGTTTTCAGATAATGGGCCAATCCGCGCCGATGCTGTTCGCGCATCCGCGGTGGAATGATTAACTCGGCTAGTTCTTTGCCAATCGCCTCAATTCGGCTAAAGCCAAACACGCGCTCGGCCGCGGGATTAAATTCGAGGACGCGACCATCGGCACCGATGGTGATGATGCAATCGAGCGCGTTATCGACAATGCCGCGATACAGCATTTCGAGTTTTTCGCTCGACACATCTTTGCTGTTTCGCACCCGTTGTTTCGATTTCATTTGGAGCGCGCTTAAAAGCGAAAGCGAACACCCTTCCGAAGAGTCTAACAAGCTTGCCGCTCAGCCTGCAATAGCGCTCCGGCGCGAAGAGCGCGATCTTAACCGCTGGAATGGCGGGCGAGGAAGTTGTAGGAAAAGAGATTCTCTGCAGTCAATTGAATGAAAATACTTTGTGTCGTTGAACACGGTAACGCTCCCAGCACGCGACTGCGTCTTCGGGATTGTCTCGATTACTATTCCCGTCTCGGCGTCGAGGCAACGGTGATTCCGACACGTCGTTCCAGCGTAACGGAACGGCTGCGCGTGCTGAAAGAGGCGCGCCGGCACGACGTGGTCGTCCTCTTCAAAACAATCGGCTTTAACGAATTCGAGCTCGGTGTGCTCCAGCGCGCCAATCGTCGGATTATTTTTGATTTCGACGACGCGGTGATGTTTCGCGACCAAAAGCACCGGCGGCCGTTGCGCGGAAAAGATTTCAAGAAATTTCTGCGGACGGTCAGACACTGCGCCGCGGTCGTGGCTGGTAATGATTTTCTTGCCTGCTTCGCGGAAGCGTCCGGTCGACGGGCGATAATTTTGCCAACTTCAATCGACCTTCGTCGTTATCATTTGAAAAAGAACTTCGATGGTGCGGGACTGACGATCGGCTGGGTTGGACTGAGCGATGGCCTGCCTTACCTCCGGCATATTCAGCCGGCGCTGCAGCGACTCACTGAAATGTTTCCGGGACTGAAACTAAGAGTGGTCTCGGATAAACCGCTTCAACTCGACCGCGTGCAGGTGGAAAGCGATCCGTGGCGCTTGGAAACAGAACAAGCAAACCTTGCCAGCTTCGACATCGGAATCATGCCCCTCTGGGACTCTGTTTGGACGCGAGGGAAGTGCGGTTACAAAATTCTACAATACATGGGAGTGGGGACGGCCGTGGTCGCCTCCGATGTGGGCGTGAACAACGAAATCATCTCTCATGGCGAAAATGGTTTCCTGGCCCGAACGCAGGAGGATTGGATCGAAGCGCTCAGCAGTTTGATTCAAAACGCCGAGCAACGGAAAACTTTTGGATTGCGCGGACGCGAACTGATCGAGAAACGCTATTCGCTGGAAAGCTTCGCCCGGGGTTACGCGAAACTTTTGCACGAAGTCGCGCGTATTCCGGGTGAATCGGCGGATTCCGGGGGGCGTCGCAGTTTTGGGCGATGGAACTTCAGCAGTCGCGCGCGCGAACTTTCCGGTGGCGATGCCGTCGTCATCTCGGTCCCGAAAAGCGGACGCACCTGGGTGCGCACTTTTCTCTGCGCCTATTTTTGCAAACGCACTGGCCGACCATTTACGCTTCGCCCCGATCGTTATCATGAGCCGGACATTCCGCGCTTGATCTTTTCACATGATTTCGCCGAACAGAGAATGAAAGCGACGCTCTGGGAGCGCATTCGCGGCAAATACCTGGTGCCGGCAAAGGAGTTGGCCCGGGCCCATGTGATTCTTCTCGTGCGCGACCCGCGGGACGCCTTTGTCTCGCTTTACCTGCAACTGGTCCATCGCACGCGAGAAACGCCGCAGGAATTGAAGGAGAAAAGCATCGGCGATCTGCTTCGCGATCGCCGTTACGGAATTCTTTCCATCATCAAGACGATGAATAACTGGTTCGCGGAATTCGGGCGCCGCAAAAACTTTACCCTTCTTCATTACGAATCATTGCGCGCAGCGCCGGAGCAGAATTTCCGCAATCTGCTGAGCACACTCGGCGATACCGAGCCCGATCCGGAAGCATTTAAATACGCGCTAGAGTTTTCCGACTTCGCCAACATGCAGCGCCTGGAAGTCGCGGGCGTGTTCGATTCCAAGATTTTGCGCTCGCGCGACGTTCGTAATCCGGAGTCATTCAAGGTTCGCCGCGGCAAAGTGGGCGGCTATCGCGATTATCTTTCGCCGGAGGACCAAGCCTTCGCCGCCGACGCGCTCAAACATCTGGACGCGCGCTTCGGTTACACCGCCTGACGAATCACGGATGAAAAATCGACGACGGCCGCCTGTCCTCATCATTGGCGCGCATCGTTCGGGCACCACCGCGACCGCGCGCGCCTTGGAACTGCTCGGATTACAAATCGGCGAGTACCTCGATAGCCATCGCGAGCCGCGGCCGTTGCAAAAACTGCACGAGCAGTATCTCCAACGAACCGGCGCCGCCTGGCATAATCCGGAGCCATTTTTGAAATGGATCGAGACCGCAGAAGGAAAGCAGGATTGTGTTTCTTATCTGCGGACAAATGTTCGCCGCGATTTCGCTCGCATCTTTGGTTACCGGCGTAACCCAAAAGGACTCTGGCTCCGAGCGCGGCTCAGCTTTGGCGCGCGGTGGGGCTGGAAAGAACCGCGGACGACATTGTTTGCTCCAACCTGGCTCGAAATTTTTCCCGAAGCGCGAATTGTCCACGTGGTCCGTGACGCGCAGCCTGCGGCGTCGAGCATTCGCGAACGCGAATTAAAATTTCAAGCCGCGGGCGATCCACCCACCCCCAATCTCGCGGATCTGGATTACTGCACGCAACTTGTCCAAACCTACCTTGCAGCCGGAAGGCGGCTCGCTGATTCCCTGAATTATCACCGCCTCCAATTTGAAGAGCTCCAGATGAATCCGCCCGCAATGCTCGAGCAATTGGCGAATTTCTGCAACCTACCAGTGGCCACGCGAGATCTCGCTGCCGCCGCGGCAAGCATCCACCCGGCACGCGTCAGGTCAACATTCTCCTAGATCGAGTCGTCTTGGCTGTGCTACGGAGCGGCAGGCACCTTACTTGACGTGCATCGCATCTTCCCAGCGAATGGCGGCACGTAGCAATTCAGTGAGTGAACTGACGCCGAATTTTTCCTTCGCTCGCGCGCAATATGCCTGCACGGTTTTCAAGCTCAGGCGTAGATCTTCCGCAATCTGCGATGGCGTTCGACCCTGACCGAGCAGTCGGAAAATTTCCAATTCGCGATCGCTTAGTCGTTCAACCGGAGTCGCAGCGGCGGCTTTCCGCGAACTCATTCGTCTTGCCATCGTGTTGACGACGCGGTCGCTGACGTAAATGTCCCCCCCGATCACGCGGCGGATGGCGGTGAGAACGCTTTTCGTGGTCTCTCGTTTCATCACATAACCGCGCGCTCCCGCGTGCAACGCCCGCTCCGCGTAAAGCGCTTCGTCGTGCATCGAAAGCACGATCAACGCAACCGGTGGAAACTGGGTCTGCAACGTCTTGACCAGTTCCAGTCCGGATTCGTTTTTGAGTGAAATGTCGATCAACGCGACATCGGGCTGGCATGATTCGATTCCGGCAATTGCTCCGGCCGAATCCTCCGCTTCACCGCAAACCACGAGATCGTTTTGTTGGTTAATGAAATTGGCGAGTCCGTCCCGAACGAGAGGATGGTCGTCAACGATGAACACTCGGCGCTTGCGCGCGACTCCGTTGGATGATTTTTGATTCATAAGAGTTCTGGTTTCAATGAGCAGACTGCGGTTTGCTTAGTTTGCATGTTACTACTGTGCCGCCGTCCCGGTTGCGCGTGATCGCAAGTTTGCCTCCGATTAAAGAGGCGCCATGCGCCATCAATCGCAGGCCCAGGCCGGGCGGCTCGGGAATTTTTTGCGGAAATCCGCGGCCATCGTCGGATACTGCCAATGTTAGTTTTTGACCGCTTCGCGCCAGCTCGATGTCGATCTTATTCGCGCCGGCATGCTTGACTGCGTTCATCGCCGCTTCCTGAGCGATGTGATAAAGTTGCGTGGCGGTCGTTGCATCACCGACATGGATCGCGTCATCGCCATTGAACGTGCACGGAACTCGAAAACGCTCGGTAATGTTTGCAGCCAAGCCGTGCAGAGCGACGTCCAATCCATCGGCCTCAAGTTCCGGAGAAAAGAAACCCCGCGCGAGGTTCCGGGTAACGTCAATTCCTTCCTCGATGTACTGCACAACTTTGTCGGCCTCGGCGACCTCGGTTGCGGACCGGTCGGCGAGTTTTTCGCGAAGGACCTGCGCAGCAAGGGCTGTCCCGGTCAAATGCTGGCCGAGATTGTCGTGTAAATTTTGGCCCAGCCGCCGACGCTCGCGGTCGGCGACTTCGGCGATTTCTTGATCGAGGCGTTCACGTTCTGCCATTTCGCGTTTGAGCGCGGCCGTGCGATCGCGCACACGTTGATCGAGTTCGTTCAAGAGCGTGCGTAGTTTTGAAAGCAGAGTGGTAAAGACAGCATACGATCCCAGAGCCATGCCGATGTTCCATAAACCGACTGTCGGCACACCCGCCGCCACGTCGGAAACCACCCAGGCAACGATGCTGAGCGTCGAAAATGCGAAGCCAATCCAAAAACTGCCGAACCATGTCCCAAGCCCAATCGGGACCAGATAAAAGAGTAGAAACGTTTGTTCGTAACCGGTGAGATAATCCACGTATCCCAAGCCAGCGGTAATCACGATGCAAACGGTTACGAGCGTAGGCCGCGATGTCGTTAGGCGATTACGCCAAAGCAATCCAGCCATGTTCGAGGACGATGCAACCAAAGCGTTGGGCACAACATACGCCAGCGTTCGCATTACTCCATTGAACTCGATCTGGGCAAAACGTTCACATATTTTTCGGTAGTGGCTCAGTTTGAATACAACGTGAAACCCATAGACAAAGGAATCGCTAGAGAAGTGCGAGTGCTTCGCTCTCACGGCGTTGAAACAACGGAATCCTGCCAAGGCGGACAAGGGCATCCCTACCCGGAGCCAACCGTTCGTTTCGCTGGCGGTCACTCAGAGGGTTTTAGGGCGCTCGGAATTGCGCTGCAAAATGGTCTTAAGGTAACCGAGCTACGAAGAATATGGTCTATTCAGAATGGTGAGCCGGTCGGTCCTCAATGGGAAATGACCTTCCACCATCCGAATGGGAGCGGCGCTAAGTTTGTGAAAAGGAGCGGAATCGCAACGTGGAAGTGGCGATAGGTTCCGCTTATTTACCTTCGGAATTCAGCTTTTGGCAGTCTTTGCACAAGGGCTTTCCGCCGGTGCCAGATTCTCGGTTGTGCGGCGGGATTTCGCTGCCGGGACCACACTTACTGTTGTTATGATGATGATGTTCTTTTACCGAATGGAATGGTGCGACTTGTGGCATATTTTTTTAGGGTTGTTGAGTTTCCCTAACTTCAGACTCGCGAGCTTATTGTCAATGAATCAGGTTGATTAGTTCGTCTAAATTCCAAACGTGATCGGAGATTCCCGATTCCATCGCAGGCGTGACACGTAACGACTGATGAATCCGGCAAAAGTTGTAATACATGTAGTGAATCGCAACAGCGTGTTCGTGATTTTCGAGTTTCTTTGAGTGCCCATTTGTGAGTCGCGTAAATCGGCGCATGGACATGCGCATGGTCAAATTCTGGCGCTCAACGTAACTGGTTGAAATATGCTCGTGAACTGGCTCTCCGTTAATCACCGCTTTGCGAGCGCCCATGCAAACGGCGGGACTGTATCGGGTTTCCAATGTAGCAGGCGCATTGCCGTAGATTTTGTGCAGCATTGCGTAGTCGATCTCAGTTCCGAAGGTCTGGTCAACTGCAATCAGGTAAGCTTTGTGTCCATCAGTCGTAAGTTGAACGCGATTGGCAAGACGTTGCTTCAAATCGCAAAAGAAGTGATAGCCCGCTGTCGAGTGACGCGGCCCGATAAACCAACAAGGAACAAGCTTTGTATCAGCGTCAAGCGCAACCCAAGTCCAAACATCGCCACAACCTTTTGCTCGTTGGTCGGCAGTGCAGTTCTTTTCTTTTGCTCCGATAAAACTCCAAATCTCATCGCACTGAATGCGTCTGCATTTTAGATTTCGGAACGCCTTGTCCTGATATTCCGAGCATGCTCGCCCAAGATCGCAGAGCAGTTTGTCGATAGTGTTACGGGACGCGCCCGTCATTCGAGAAATCGAACGCATCGAATTGCCTTCGACCAAAGCGGAAACGATGCGCGTCCGTTCTTCGGTACTCAGTTGATTCATGCTGACAGTATGCTTAGGCGTCTAAGCATTGTCAACAAGAAAATTAAAGCTCCGACAACAAGGCTTTAGCCCCGTTTTTCTCCCTCTTATCGCAGGGGGTTTCGCGCAGGCACCAATCCATAGTCTTTTCCCTATAGAGTCGAATCCTCTTTGGTAAAAAAGGTTCGATGTCGCGCATCATTTTTTGCGTTGAATCAACCGCCTTCCGCTTCTTTTTTGGGTCTAGCGTTTTCATACGTGAACCGATGTCTTGCTGGTCTCGATTAACTTATTACAGGTGTTCCTCACACACCAATCCGAACGAACGAATAATTCCCACATCGTGTGCCAAAGAGCCGAATGCAGGTCAACCAACTTGATATTGAGTCCACACGCCTTGGCTTCCTCGTGATTAATCATTCGCCCGTGAGTTCGAGTTCTGGTCTGCTTAAGAAATACGTCTATACACTGCCGAATGGACGTAACGGACCTCTTTTTCATCATTGATGTTTTCAGAAGCCTAATGGAAATATCCTCTGCCAATTTTTGGAAAGAGCGAACCTTCTCTATAAATCGTGAGTCGTAACGGCTTAATTGCAACATGATCGGCTCAAGACGTTTGGCCTTCCCGCCGATGCCCAGGGCTATCAGGTTATCGTAAGATCGGACGTATTCTTCCGCTGACACCCAATCAGGTTCTTCCTCTTCGCCAGTCGTCCAGTATGGAATCTGTGGATCAACCGGCCCAAGCTCCGCAGTCTTGCTCATGTGAATCGCTCCTGCTCCGAAACAGATCATCGTGGCGGCTGACTTTGCCATGTGCGGAACAACAGCTTCGAATGGCTTTGGCGAATAGGCACGAAGGACATTGGCGATTCTCTCCGAAGCAAGGGGCATTCCGCCTGGAGAACTGATAACCAGAACAATCTTTTTTTGCGTCGGTTCTGAGGACAAAACGCTTTCAAGCATCTCCGCATCTTGATCCACAATCATCGCATCTCTCTCTCGAAATGATGTGAAAAAAGTAATGACTTTACCGTCAAAATCAGTTTCGAGCTTTTTGATCAACCCCAAACGGAAGCTCTCGTGTTGACGGGTCTCTTTTAAGACCTTGAGGAACGCGCTGTCGGCGAACGGCATAAACCCGTTTCTACTACGGTTTCTCGTTACGAGTCCACCGCGAATTGGCCGCTTTTTGAGCGATTTGGCTCCGTTGCTCTGGGGAGAGCCGTCGGGCGCGTTCGATGCCGCCCTTGCTACCGCCCAATTTACCAAGCGCGACCGCAGCAGGGTTCTTTCTCTTTTTTCGATGAGAATTCGGAATAGGTTGACCGGTCGAAATGGCGACAACTCTGGCTGCAATCTGATTTGTGTCCTCTCGCGGCTTGCTTGGGCGTTTAGGCATATAGCAAGCATGCCGCATGCTGGCGACGGCGGCAACTGGCGTTTTATCTCTTTCATTTCAAACTGAGCCAGTGCCTATTTTTCCTGTCGGATTTTGTATGACAAAGTCTTCTTGAGCTACGGCCTTTTCCTCAGACCGGCTTGCCGACAAAGGTACGAGGTCGTATGTTAGCAACACGGGGGCGCACTGGTTTCGACTCATCGTTGGAAGCGCAGGCGGCATGTCGAGGATGGTTCGTTGGCCTCGTAAAAAACCGAGCCAAAACAAATAAACGCAGATCACCAAGATCTCGCTCTCGCGGCTTAATTGACCGTGACGTTTGGAGTTGGACGCCTGCTACGGCGCCAAACGTGGACAGCAGGCTAATCGGACGGCGGAGTGACCGCGCCGGACGGTGAAGGAAATTCGCGGACGCTCGGGAGTCGGCAGTGTGCCGGTGCAACGTCGGCTTCTCAAAAATCTCGCCGGATAAACATGTAGATGTTTGCGTGGATAGCGACGAGGACAGGGGTTCAACTCCCCTCGCCTCCAGCCCCGAAAGCTTTCGGGGCTGTCGCGACTAGATTTGGCGAACGCGGACCGATCCTCTCCAACAACTCGTTCTCGTGCAGCCTGAGTGTGCAATTTTCTTGCAGTGATGAAAAATAAAGCTTCACATCCGGCAGTCGTTAGTGCTATAAAAACTATAAATCCAATAACCACTGTTGCTACCGCGTCCATGAATTATCGCCTCCTCGGTAAACTATTTTATCACTCCGCCATCTTGCTCGCTTGCGTCACCCTCAGTTGCCGCCCGCAGCAGGCAGTTATTCTCTCTCCCGGGGACACCGACCTGGTCGTTTTGAACGGTTGCGTCATTTCGGCCTGCAACTATCTGGCCGTTGTTAAGACCCAGCACGCTCTGGACAAGAATTTTTGGGCAAAAATCCTTCTCGTCCGCTACAACGATCATCCCGCCGGCCATGCTTACTGCGTTTGGGAAACCGACGGCACCATTTACGGATACGATCGGAACGCCGGTTCATTCCAGATTCCGGTCTACACTCGAGACGCTCGCGCTATTGCCATCGTTCTGGCTCAAGAACTGGGCAAAGTCATGAACGAACCGCTTTCCGTCGACCGCGCAGAGTTCGTCGAATCGCAGCACTCCGAACTCTACAAATTTTAAGCGTACGCAACTTAAACGCGTTGGCACCATCGATTCAGATGTGTGCTATCCAATTCAAAGCTGGCAGAGCTTCTCGCGCGCGAAGCCGAGCGTGAACCTGGAATACACTCTCGCGTGCCTATCGCCGCGCGGCCCGAAGTGCCTTTCTCTGGCCCGAACAGGTTGTCGATCTGATCGCACAAGGCCGGCCGCTGACGGAACTGCGCTCCATCGACCCATTCATCACAAAACGCATTCAGCGTTGGATCAACAATCCACCGACAGGCAAAACGCGAGTTCCTCCGATTCGACGTGACTTTCTCGCCCTCGCCGACGCAAGAGTCTTGCTCGCGAAAAATCCGGAGTGGGCAAAACAATTACACGGCGACCTGCAAATGCACAGTCGGTGGAGCGATGGCTCCGGCACAATCGCGGAGATGGCTGAGGCTGCTCGACAACGGAATTACGAATACATCGCGATCACCGATCATTCGAAAGGCCTGAAAATCGCGGGCGGCATCGACGAGAAAGCGCTGCGAAAACAAGCGGCCGAGATTGTAAAGACCAACCGGTCGATCTTCCGCTCGCGGCCTGGCCTGACCGTTTTGTCGTCCATCGAGTTGAATCTGAATCCGCGCGGTGAAGGCGACATGGATCCCAAAACGTTGGTCAAACTTGATGTTGTTCTCGGTTCATTCCATTCCGCTTTGCGGGTCAAGCACAATCAAACTGCGCGCTATCTGGCCGCGCTGCGGAATCCCGATATTCAAATCCTCGGCCACCCACATGGTCGCATTTACAATTACCGACTTGGTTTGAAGGCCGATTGGCCTCGCGTTTTTACCCAGGCCGCGAGACTTGATAAAGCAGTTGAAATCGATTGTTATCCCGACCGCCAGGACTTGAATCTCAGCCTCTTAAAAATCGCGCGGCAAGAGGGAGTCCGCATTTCCCTGGGAACAGATGCGCATCACGCACGGCAACTGCAATTCATCGAACTCGGTCTCGCCGTCGCCCTAAAAGCTAAAATTCGACCTGAACAGATCGTAAACTTTATGTCCCTCGATCGATTAAGGACTTGGGTAGGCAACATTCGCCGAAAAACGCGCGGTCGTTAGCCCGTCCAAACCTCAGGGCTTGTCGCCCCAGGTTTTTTTCTGAAACGAAACGCGGCCGGAGCCATGTTCGAAGGCCTCGAAGTGTTCCGGATTCTGCTGATAATATTTTTGGTGATAATCCTCCGCCGGATAAAATTTCATCGCCGGCAAAATCTCGGTCGCGATCGGTTTTTTGAATTTCCCGGAGGCACCCAGCTTCTCCTTCGACATTTCCGCGATCTTCTTTTCTTCATCGATGCCATAGAAAATCGCGGCACGATAGCTCGGTCCAATATCAGTGAATTGGCCGTCAGACTGAGTCGGGTCGATTTGCTTCCAGTAGATGTCGAGCAACTGCTCGTAGGAAATTTTTGCCGAATCGTAAACGATCTCGATTGATTCGCGGTAGTTTGTCTTCTCCGAGCCGACTAGTTCGTAAGTAGGATTCGGTTCGGTTCCGCCGCAGTAGCCTACAGTCGTCTTGATTACTCCCGGCGCTTTGTCGAATGCCGGCTGGATGCACCAAAAACAACCGCCCGCTAAGATTGCGGTTTTTGTTGCTGCGGGCGTTGGGTTCTGCGCGATCGAGACCTCGCTAAAGAACAGTGAGCACACGACAGAAAAGGTGCCGGCAAGGAAAAGCCTCATATTGTCGATCTTAGACAGCTCCGCGGCGTCGCCGTTGTGAATAAATTACCGCCTTTTGACTTGCCAGCGGCGGGTCGCGCTGCCATAAGCGTAACTTCTCAAACCAGCAGGAGATCACTATGGCTAAAACATTTGGAATGCTTTTTGGTATCGTCTTCTTAGCGGTTGGAATCCTCGGATTCGTTCCCGGAATCACCACTAATGATATGCTTCTCGGCATCTTCATGGTGAACAAGGTGCACAGCATTGTGCACATCGCCTCGGGCGCAATTTTCCTGATCGCTTCAATGTCAGGAGCAGGAGCTGCCCGCTTGTGGTTCCAGATCTTCGGAATTGTTTACGCGGTGGTCGCCGTCATGGGCTTCGTCGTCGGCGAAGGGATGATCTTCAATCTGATCTCGAACAATCAGAATGACACCTGGCTGCACGTCGTGCTCGCGGTTGCAATGCTCGCGATTGGTTTCGGCACGCCAAAACAAACCGCCTAACTGTTCCGCAATCCAGTTTTAGCCGTTGCGAGGTTGAATCTCCTCGCAACGGCTGCATTTTTATTCCGTGATCGAATTGATTCCGGAGACATATGTCGCGCATCTCGATCTGCTCGCGATCTTCGGACGCGCCGCACCACTGCATGTCGATCTTGGCTGCGGCGACGGCTCGTTCTTATGTGAGCTGGCGCAGCGTTATCCCGACCGAAACTTTCTTGGCATCGAGCGATTGGTCAGGCGCGTTGCCAAGGCATGCCGCAAAGCGGCCCCATTGGAAAATGTTCGCGTTCTAAATGTCGAAAGCTCTTATGCTGCTCGTTATCTCCTGCCGGAAGCATCGGTTGAAACATTTTATTTGCTGTTTCCCGATCCCTGGCCAAAGCGGCGTCATCAGCGCCGCCGTATCGTTAAAGCGGATTTTCTCGATGCAATTCACCACGCACTCGCCGATGACGGCTTTTTTCGAATCGCCACCGATCAATTGGGCTATTTTGAACAGATTCGGGGTATCGCCCGCAGTCATTCTGGATTTTCGATTGTCGAGGCAAATGCCAGTCCGGCTCGGACCGATCTTCCGTTAACGAAGTTCGAGCGACGATTTCGCGCACTGGGCGCGTCAATCTACCGATTGGCGCTGCGAAAAATCTCGCCCGTGAGATAGGCCCGCGCCTGCCACTCGCGCTCGCCGAATTCCACCTCTACCGCGCCGGTTTCGTCCTGGCGAAATAATTTGATGCCGCGCGCTTGGACCCGCTCCGCCCATTCATCTGGAATTCGTTCCTGTTGGGGAAAATCGCGCGACGTCGCTACGATTAATCGGGGCTCCACTGCATCGAGAAAAACGTCCGAGCCGGAGTTACCCGAATGATGCTGGCCTTTAATCAAGACATCGCTGCGCAAATCAGTCCCCGAGGACATTATTGATTTTTCTGTCGCGTAACCGCTGTCGGACATAAACAAAATCTTAGTCGTTTTGACGGAGAGCTGAGTGACGAACGCCTGATCGTCGGCGGTGGTCGCAGTGGAGTTCGCTGGTGGAAACAAAATTCTTCCAGTGACCTCAGGTGAAACGAAAAAATTCTCACCCGCTTTCAGATTCAGAAGATTCAATCGATGCGTAGCAAAAATCTCACGAAGCCGTCGATGGACCGTTGAACGGTCGGTCATCGGATTGTCGATCAAAACTATCGGAAAAAAATCGTGAAGGAGCGCCTCTGCTCCTCCGATGTGCAGCGAATCACCGTGACTGAGCAGCAGCCCGTTGATTCGATTTACCCCCGCCGCGTGCAAATACGGCCGAAGCACTCGTTCGTAATCGCGACCGTTGCCGCAATCAAAAAGCCAATCGGCTTTCGAGGCGCGAACATGAACGGCCGCACCCGCTCCGATGTCGAGCACAGTGATTTTTGCGCATTGCCGCTTCGGCCAATGCGGCTCGGCGACGTAGTAATGGCTCCCGGGAAGCTGCGCGAACCAATGGACCAGGGCAATCACCGCGCTGGCGAGCGACCAGTTCGCGTTATTGAAAATCAGCGACAATCCCGAAGCGATAGGCGCTGCGATCAGCGACAGCAGCGCGATCGCTAAAATACAAAATGCGATCGGGACGACGAGCAGGTTCGCGCAGAGCGAGCTGGGTGTGATCAGATGAAAGTACCAGAGCAGGAGTGGCAACGAGCCGAGCCACGCCGCCAGAGAAACGGAACCGCCACGGCAAACCCATTCGTAGCCGACTCCGATCGTGCGGCGCAAACCACTCACCAGCCGCCGTGGCAGAAATGGATCAGGCGCACCCATTGGTCGAAGCCATCCCGAAAGCGGGTCGGCCAGTAAAATAATTCCGCCAACAACCGCGAACGAAAGTTGAAAGCCGGTTGAGAAAAATTCGTTCGTGCTCCAGGAGAGAAGAAAAAATGCCGCCGCGGCCAGACTGTTTAGCGTGAAAACTTTTCGCTCGAAGAAAAAGCCACCCAGCAGAATCGAGCTCATCACCGCAGCACGAATACTGGAAACATGCAGGCCGGTGATGGCGGAATAAAAAAGCAAAAGCGGAATGATCAGCGCTGTTGCCCATCTTCGGGAAAACCGGGCCACCATCGCCAGGATCCACAAAAGGCGCGCCACGATCCCGACATGCAAACCGGCCACGGCGAACAGGTGAAGCGTGCCGGTTTGTTGAAAGGGTTCTTCGATGTCTTCCGGCGTTTGATGGCGCAGACCGAGCACAATGCCGCTGAGGAAATTTTGCACCTGTGGTGAATCATCCAATCCGCGACAAATCGCACTTTGCATCCAGGCGCGTGACTTTTGTGCTGCACGGAGAACCCGATTTCCAGCGCCGTGCCTCAGCAAGCCGCCATCCTCGGAGTAGCGGACGAACAAACTTCGCCGCACGTCCTGACGCGCGAGATACGAACGCATGTCGAATTCGCCTGGATTGCGCGTCGGCGCGATTTCCTCAGCGATCCCGAATAATCTCAATTCATCACCGAATTCGGGATTGCCGCGCCAGCGCACGAGCAACGGCGCGCTAGTCGCCTTGGTTTTCCCTTCGAGCTCAATCGATTCGAGCTTGAACAGGAATGTTGCGAATCCGTTTGGCGTCACCTTCGGCTCCGATGTCACGAATCCTACCGCGTTCACCACCCGCGGCCGATCGCTGAGATCAGCCGCGAGTTGCAGCCCCGCTGTGTCGCCGATCCGAAAGTTGTGGACCAAAAAGAAACCGGTGCCGACCAGAAGGTATGTCGATCCTAAGTTCGGCCAGCAGAAGAGCAGGATAGCAAGCAGTGCGAACACAATCGCGGCCGCGCACCAGTGAGACGGCACGACTGGAAGAAAATCCGCAATGATGATTCCAAGCGCCGCCATTAACGCCAGGCCGACAAATGGTTGTCGCGGTATATTCATCGCGACGAGAGAACTCGTCGGTAACGTAATACGGCGTCTGACAGCCGAAGTTCCCCGCAATCCTTGTAGCCACGCGCGTGTGGCGCGTCAGATGCGACGGCCCATAGGGCCGTGGCTACACACAGATGCACGATTTGTCGGATCGTCGTATTTTCCCGTCGTGCAGGACTTGTTTACCGGGGAAAATCTCGATTCTGCTAAGGGCAGCCCGCCTCAGGCCGGCGCGCCGCTCGCGACCCGGATGCGGCCGCGGTCGCTCGAGGAATTTGTCGGCCAGGAACATATCCTCGCACCGGGAAAATTATTGCGCCGCGCGATTGAAGCCGATCGATTGCCGTCGGTGATTTTGTCCGGGCCGCCCGGCACCGGCAAAACGACACTCGCTCACATCATCGCCGACATGACGCACGCAAAATTCGTGCGATTGAGCGGCGTCGAAAGCAATGTCGCGGAAATGCGGCGAGCTATCGCCGCGGCGACGAATCGGATCCGGACTTCAGGCCAGAAAACAATCCTGTTCATCGATGAGATCCACCATTTCAACAAAGCGCAGCAGGACATTCTTCTGCCCGACGTCGAAAGCGGAAATCTGCGACTGATCGGCGCGACGACTTACAATCCGTTCTTCTACGTCAACAGCCCGCTCGTCTCGCGGTCGCAGGTTTTTCAACTCGAACCGCTGAGCGTTGAAGAACTGGAGGCGCTGATCGACCGCGCACTGGCCGACAAGGAACGCGGCCTCGGCAATTACAAGGTTAAGATCGACAAAGATGCGAGAAAACATCTGGCCAAGCTGAGCGACGGCGATGCACGGAAATGTTTGAACGCGCTCGAGATCGGCGTGCTGACCACGCCGCCGGATTCAAAAAACGTTATTCATTTCACGATCGCAGTCGCGGAAGAAAGCATTCAGCAAAAAGCGATCGTTTACGATCGCGCGGGCGACGCGCACTACGACACGATCAGCGCATTCATTAAGAGCATGCGCGCGTCCGATGAGAAAAACGCAATGTTCTGGCTCGCGAAAATGCTGCATGCCGGCGAAGACTTTCGCTTCATCGCCCGCCGCACCGTCATTTTCGCCAGCGAAGATGTTGGCCTGGCCGATCCCGAAGCGCTGCCGCTCGCCATCGCGACGCAGCAAGCGGTCGAATTTGTCGGAATGCCAGAAGCACGAATCCCACTCGCGCATGCCACCGCTTACATGTGCCGGGCGAAAAAAAGCCGCGAATCCTATGACGCATTAAACGAGGCGACGGAACAAATCGAAGCCGAACAAACCAAACGCGTCTCCGAACATCTCAAAAACAAACACTTCCCGGTTAATCCGGAGAAATGAGACCGACGTCACTGATATACCGCGCCTTGGAGTTCGATGACCGAGAGTGCCGCAGGATCGGTTTGTCCCGTGACTGGTGCATACCTGCCGTCCTTCTCTTTGATTAAGAAAAGTAGGAATGTCGGTTTCCCTCCAGGCTTGATATCAATTAAAGAAGGGCCGTTCGAATACTCGACATCGTCTAGTCTATAATGATGAAGCTCGAACCTCTTGAGGTCCTTTGGTCCCTTTAGCGTCAGACGGGTTTCGAAGTCGCTAACAACTCCGATTACTTTGCTGGGAGGACTCAGATCACGCAGCTCCGCGTGCTCGCTCGTATCTTTGCCAGTCACGAATGTTGCGATGACTACAAGGTCCGCCTTATCGAACATTTGTTGGTAAGACCAAGGCTCCAGAATGTGAGCACCTACTAATTTTGGAATGACGGACAAGAGCAGAATTGGGAGGAACCGCTTCATTCCTACGTAAACTAGCCCTCGAACGCGGTCGCGACCAGAGTGGCGTTGTGGCCGCCGAAGCCGAAAGAGTTGTTCATGATCACGCGCACTTTCTTTTCTTTCGCTTTGTTGGCGGTGTAATCGAGATCGCATTGCGGATCGGGATTTTCCAGATTGATTGTCGGCGGAATGACGCCGTCGCGGATCGCCAATGCGCAGGCCGCCATTTCCATTCCGCCGGCGCCGCCTAACAAGTGGCCGGTCATCGACTTGGTCGCGCTGATCGAAACTTTGGTTTTCTCGCCAAAAACCTTTTTGATCGCTTTTGTTTCGCTGATGTCGCCGAGACCGGTGGAAGTGGCGTGGGCGTTGATGTAATCGACGTCGCCGGGCGAGATCTTCGCGTGATCGAGCGCCAGTTGCATGGCGCGCGCGGCGCCGCCGCCGTCTTCCGGCGGCGCGGTCATATGGTAGGCGTCCGCGGAAAGGCCATAGCCGGTAAGCTCACAGTAGATTTTCGCGCCGCGCTTCCTCGCGTGTTCGAGCTCTTCCACAATGGCAATGCCCGCGCCTTCGCTAATAATGAAACCGTCACGGTCGCGATCAAACGGGCGCGACGCGCGCTCCGGTTCGTCGTTGCGCTTGCTCAGCGCTTTCATCGCGGAAAAACCGGCGAGACCCAGTTCGACGATCGCCGCTTCGGAACCGCCGGCGACAAAAATATCGGCCTCGCCGAATTTAATCATCCGCCACGATTCGCCGATTGAGTTATTCGAAGTCGCGCAAGCGGTGACGATGCACATGTTCGGGCCGCGCAATCCGAATTCCATCGAGATCAGCCCGCTGGCCATGTTGCTGATCAGCATTGGAATGGTGAACGCGGAGACGCGTTGCGGCCCTTTGTTCATCAACACGCTGAATTGGTCCTCGAGCGTTTTCAGTCCGCCGATGCCGCTGCTGACGATCACGCCGAAGCGGTCCCGATTGACGTGCTCCAGATCGAGGCCGCTATCCTGGATCGACATCTTGGACGCGGCCATGGCCAGTTGAGCGAAACGATCCGTCCGGCGGACGTCTTTGGCGTTTTTGAAAAAGTTTTTTGGATCAAAATCCCGCACTTCACCGCCGATTTTGCAATCGTAGTTCGCGGTGTCGAAGGCTTGAATCCGGCCAATGCCGCTCTTGCCTTCAACGAGGTTCTTCCAAAACGTCTCGAGATCATTGCCAACGGGCGTGACAACACCGAGACCTGTAATAACAACGCGACGATCGTTATTCATGAAGACGGATTCTTAAAGGCGTCAGCTTGTGCCCATGCCGACGCTTTGCACGGCTTGGAAAAGTTTCCCTTCAGTTTTGATCGACGGCGCGATGATGATTTCGGTTTGCTGAAACTCGGCAATGTTGCGCGCACCGACGTTGCCCATGCAAGTGGTGATCGCACCGACCAAATTTTGGCTTCCATCATCGACTTCGGCCGGACCGAAAAGAATCTGTTTCAGCGAGCCGGTGGTGCCGACTTTGATGCGCGTGCCGCGCGGAAGGTTCACGTGCGGCGTCGCCATGCCCCAGTGATAACCGGAGCCGGGCGCTTCCTGAGCACGAGCAAACGCGCTGCCGACCATGACCGCGTCCGCCCCGCAAGCAAGCGCTTTGCAAACATCGCCGCCCCTGCTCATTCCGCCATCGGTAATGATCGGCACGTAGCGCGAAGTTCTTTTGAAATAAGCATCGCGCGCGGCGGCGCAATCCACCGTGGCCGTGACTTGTGGAACACCAAGACCGAGCACGCCGCGTGACGTACAGGCCGCACCCGGACCGACTCCGACCAGCACACCCGCCGGGCCGCATTCCATGATTTCGAAAGTGACATCGTAGCCGACGGTATTGCCGACAATCACCGGGATGCGCATGTCCGCGCAAAATTTTGCGAGATCGAGCGATTTGTACTCGGTGGAAATATGTCGCGCGGTCGAGACCGTGCTTTGGACGACGTAAACGTCGGCGCCCGCTTCCTGCGCGATGGGGCCAAACTCGGCTGCGCGCTGTGGAATGGAACTAACGCCGGCGATTCCGCCCTCATCTTTAATTTGCTTCACCCGCGCCGCGATCAAATCGGGATGGACCGGTTCCTGATAAATTCGTTGCAGCAACGAAGTGACTTCTGACTTATCGGTGTCGACAACTTTTTGGAGAACTTCCTGCGGATTCTTGTAGCGCGTTTGCACGCCTTCTAAATTCAAAACCGCCAGACCGCCGAGTTTGCTCATCGCAACAGCGAAACGAACATCGACAACTCCATCCATCGCGCTCGCCAAAATCGGGATCTTGAGTTCGATCGGATCGGCGTTTTTGCGCGGGAGACGAAAGCGGATGTCGACTTCGTTGGGATTGATAGTGACGCGCCCGGGCACTAGCGCGATCTCGTCGAACCCGTAGGTCACGCGCGCTTTTCGATTTCGACCAATCCACATTCCCATAATTAAATTTGCTCCAATCTAAATCTTTCGTTCAAACTGCCGCAACGCGGACAGCGTGGAAGTAACGTCGCCGTTCGATCTTCAAACTCGAACGCGCAAATCACGCACCGTAACCGATAGCGCAATGCGCGTCGCTCACGCCGGCGCCGGTTCCACTCACCTACTATCCAGAGAAGGAAAATCGTGGCAAGGGAAAGGAGCAGATAAATTGTGACCAGCGCGGCGAGACTGACTCGAATCACGGCGCGCCCGGTGTCGATGCTGCATTTCCCGCAGCGATATCGTTGCCCCACTCGATCGTCGCGATCCCCCAAGCAAGTGAGTCGCCGTTGGATGTCGATCTTATTGGAAAACGGCAAAGCGCGAGATGTTCTCTCGCCTGCTCGTCCAGAGCCGCGTCACCGGATGAAGTTAAGTCGAAACAATAAAGAACCGCACCTTGTGAATCGACCGCAATCCGAAACTGTGCGTTCTGCGGCGGCTCGTGAGTAGAGGCTCTGAACTTGGTGGGAACAAATTTGGGCTGACCGAGTCGATCAAATCCATCTGAAAAAGTCACTTCGGTTGGAATTACTCCGATCGGGCTCGCCGAAGTTCGAGCTGCGGGTGGAACGGGCCCGGGTGGCTGTGCGCTCGGGATACGAAGATCGGGAGTCAACGGTGGTGCTCCCTTCAAAGCCGGCTCGCTCGCAAAATAAGAGGGAATGTGTTCAACTTTTCCCAACAGATACCGCCGGGCGTCGGATGATCGTCTCGTTATCGAGACAAGTGCCGGATCTTCAGCGTCAATCCAGCGCAGAAGCGTGGCCCCTTGTTCGGTGTTCGGACTAATCAAACTGACCCGCTGCGGGGCGGGCGTAAGCGAAACGGTTGGCAGATAGACAACTTGGAAAATATAAAAACCGGCGGCATGCGCCGCGAGCGAGGCGACGAGAAAACCAGTTATCGCGAGATTGCGACGGCGCGGGGCATCCCAATTGAATAGCAGCGGCGCGGTGGTCGAAGCGTTCATTTCGGTGGAGCGGCCGCCAATGAGACCGATGAAATGCCATGTTCGAGCGCGGCATTGGTGACAGCCACTACCAATTCATACGGTGTCTGGCGATCCGCCTTAATAATAATGGACCGATTTTCGCGCTTGGCCGCATCGAGTAATGGCCCAAGCCGCTCAAGCGTCATTTTCTGGTCGCGAAAATAAATCGCCGGCACGGCGCCGCCAGTGATGCTGATGATTTGTTGATTTTGCTGAGCGCCGAGTAGGAAGGGCGAGGCCGGAGCCGAGACGGCGATTCCTGGTTGCAAAATAAAGTTAGAGCTCAGGAGCAGAAAAAAGATGAGCAGAAACACCACGTCGATTAGTGGAAACACGACGAGCCACCCGAAATTATATTCCTTGGTGCGGCTGAGCTTCATGCTTGCGCGCCGTCATTGTCGATCTTGCATTTGTTCGCCACGGCGAATCCGTCCTTCGGCGGATCGATCTAATGATCGCGATGCGCTTCCCGCGAACTTGTCAGCGTTTCGGGCGATTGCTGAAAACTAATGATACCGGCGAGCGCTTCACTGTCTTTCAGCATATGCACGATCTCGATCCCGGCGCGCTCCATTTCGTGCAACATTGTATTCACGCGCGATGAAAGATAGCTGTAAGCGACAAACGTCGGCGCCGCGACGACCAGGCCGGCCGCAGTGGTGAGCAAACTTTTGTAAATGCCGCCGGAAAGTTCAGTGACGGTCGCGTAGCCGCCGTGGGAAGCGATCGTTCCGAAGGCATCGATCATTCCCGAAACGGTTCCGAGCAAGCCAAGCAAGGGCGCGAGAAAAGCGAGCGTCGCCAAAACGCCAAGGAAACGCTCGAGCTTCGGCACTTCCAATTGCCCCGCTTCCTGCACAATCTCGCGCAGCTCCGGTCGGGACATGTTGTGCCGAAGAAGCGCGGCGTGAATAACGCGCGCGACCGGGCCGGGCGTGCCGGCCGACTCGTGCAGAGCTTCGGCGAAGTTGCGACGTTGGACCAAATTGGAAAGCCCTTTTAGAAATTCGCCGACGTGAATGGTGGCGCGATGCAGATAGAAGAATCGTTCGGCGAAGACAGCGATGGCGATAATGCTGCAGGCCAAAATCGGCCACATGAGCAGTCCGCCCTTTTGGATGTAATCAATCATGGGGGCTACCTTCTAGCTCTTTTTAGCGGCCGGAGCAAGCCGCGCCAGGTTCAGCGCCCGAGCGAATTACGAGGCTTGGAGGGCGCCGTGGGCGTCGGGGAAGCAGTGCCCGAGATTAACTTGCCAGTCGGATCGAACACCGAATAACCGATCTGCTTCCCGGCCGGATTATACTTATAGAGAATCTTGTTTATTACCGAGTCGTCTTTCGCCAGATGGGTCTCCTGCTCCATCCGGCCGGCCGCATCATATTTATAAACGCTCTTGAAGAGGAACTTTTCGTCCGGGCCAAAGACAACTCCGCTGGTGAAACGTCCTGCATCACCGATTTGGTAGACGATCTTGCCGCGCAATTTTCCGTCGGAATCAGACGTGGTCGCGGTTGCTTCATGGTTGGCAGTGTCGAATTGATAAACAGTGCGCGAGCCGTCGGCGTTGAGCGCGACCGTGACGCGAACGGCGTCGTTTGTGCCGGGCGCGGAAGTTTGCGCGATTGCAGTCAGGGCCGATTCCAAAATGATGGCGAGAAGGATTGAGACTGGAGCGCGCGACATCATTCGAGACGGTAACAATATACTTGACTCACCTGATTATACCGTTAAGATGGTGGCATGAAAACAAAGAAAGCTGCCTTTCCTCAGACGCTCCACGACGCGATTAAATACTTCGCTGACGAAGATCGGGCGCTGGATTTCATGCGTTCGATTCGTTGGCCTGACGGCGTTGTAAAGTGCCCTACGTGCGGCTCGACGGATATTTCGTTTCTGTCCACGCGCCGGATTTGGAAGTGCAAAAACGCGCATGAGAAGCGGCAGTTTTCCGTCAAGGTCGGAACGGTGCTAGAAGATTCGCCTATTAGTATCGACAAATGGCTCTGCGGATTTTGGCTGATCGCCAACGCGAAAAACGGAATCAGTTCTTACGAGCTGCACCGCTCCATCGGCGTCACCCAAAAAACCGCTTGGTTCATTCTTCACCGCATTCGTTTGGCGATGCAGGACGGCTCGGTTGAGAAAATGAAAGGTCGAGTCGAAGCGGACGAGACTTTTATCGGAGGCAAGGCGCGCTACATGCACAGCGGGAAACGCAAAGACTTTCCTAAAAGCGGAAGCGGCGGAAAAGCGGCGGTGCTCGGACTTTTGGAACGCAACGCGCCTGACAAGGTTTCCAGAGTACGCTGCAAAGTCGTTCAGAACATCCGACGCGGCCAATTGGACTCGACCGTTCGTGACAATGTCGAAAAGGGAAGTGAAGTGTTCACCGATGCGCTCAAATCGTACGACAAGCTGACAGACGAATACGTGCATCAAGTGATCGATCACGCGGAGTGCTACGCTAAAGGCCACGTTCACACTAACGGACTGGAAAACTTTTGGTCGCTGCTCAAGCGTGGCATCAAAGGGACGTATGTTAATGTCGAACCTTTTCATTTGTTTCGATATCTCGATGAGCAGGCGTTCCGTTTTAACGAGCGCAAAGACAATGACGCTGGCCGGTTTGTGAAAGTCGTGAGCGGAATCATCGGGAAGGGTCTGCGGTATGTGAAGTTGACCGGCAAGGTGGACGGTGATGGCCTTCCAAAAGCGCCAACGCCGTGGACGTACAAAACGCTGATGAACGATCTTGGTTTTGCCATGGATTAGTCACATGAAATCGCAGCTAAATGGCGCGGACACTGCTTTAAAATTGGATTGACTTGGAATCGTGGTTTAAGATGTTTGGGCGTTTCCATCGCGGTCTATGGCTATCAATCGTAAATCTTCCCCAGGCTCGGAGAACGACCTGACGCTCAGTTTTAACAACGGGGAGCTTTCCATACTTGAGAACGCGGTGAAGCACCTCGGTTTCAAAGATGAGGAGAGCTTGTTGCGATATTTTTTGGCGGTGATTTCGAAATCAGGCACCCGAACTCTCACCGTAATAGACAAGGAAGGGAGAAGTCTTCCTCTGAATCCCTCCCCAACGCTTCTAAAAGAAGACATGGCCAAAGCCGCGCAAGGTAGCTGATCGGCCATGCCTAATGTTCCCCGCGGGTCAGAAAGACTTTCTGACTTTAATCCGTCTGAATTTCTCGTCGCGCATGAACAGCACGAGACCAAAATTTCCGATCTAAACGAGCGGACGATGAAGCTTGAGAAAAGTTTTGCGACGCCACAGGCAGTTGCAGCGTTCTTCGATGAGTGCGCGAAGGATTCTCGAAATTTCGAAAACGTATTTGCGAAAATGTTCGTTCGATTTCTCGATGAAAATCCAGATGTAAGAGAGGCGATCAGGAAACGCATGGCGGAGGTTGATCGGAACTTTTTTTTAAAAACATTCAAACGTATTTGGCTGCCAGTGTATTCAGCACTTCTGATTGTTGGAACTATTGTCGTGAAAGAGCTTGTGCAGTGGATTCTAAAACTCATTCCCAAATAATGAGCGAAACGAAAAAACAACGCGAGGAAACGCCATTTGAGCGCTTTAAAAAATTGACCGAGAAAGTCGTTTCGGTCCCGCGCGCTGAGATTCAGAAGCGCGAAGTCGAATACAAAGAGCAGCGCAAGATTAAGAATCATCATCGACATCGTTAAGATTCATGGCCAATATCCGGAACGTTTTCATCCTCGTATCCGGACAAGATCGCCTGTCTGACGATTCCTAGAAATGCTTCCGTGTCAGCGAAGTAATTCGGATAGGCGCGCTTAAGCGATTCAAGAGAACCCACGGACACGAGAACAACATCCCGTCCTTGCTTGCCCGATAAAGCCTTTTCGACATTTAAGTAAACTCGTTGAGCTTCTTCAAATTCGTCCTCTTTAAATCCAATAATGCGGGTTTGATTTTTCGGCGCGTCTAATTCAACCAAGTAAAATTTGGCTCCCCGAATTTGCTCAAAATTAAGCGCAGCTCGGTATGATTCGAGATGCTCTATGACATCCAACTCCCGGGTGAGCGAGCGAATTTCCTCAAATAGAGGCAAAGTGTCCGTAGGCGTGTCCGGGACATGGTTTGTGCCCTCTTCACTTGCGATAAATGTTCCCATCAAGGCGAAAAACCGCTGCCACTTCGGATCGCCTTTGCCATCTTTTAGGCCCTGTCCTGTAAATGCATCGACAGTTTCAACCGCCGTTGCCCACGCGTGCTGCTGCCTAGATCGCAGTTGAATTTCGATTTTAAGGCCGTTGAACTCCGGCTTGGAATCACTCTGGTAAGCATAAATCAGATGTATTCCGCGATAACCTGTGTCTCTCGGCGCTTTTTGATAATCGACGATGTGCAGGGACTTGTGCTTCATCGTGCTTTTTTCGTACATGCGGCATACACGTCGAACCATGACTGCCGTCTGAACTACCGCGCGGCATCCTCCAATATCTTCCATTTGCGTTAGACGCGTTGAGAGACGCCTGAGTTTCGCCTCGATTGATGGCAAACGCTTCAACCGTTGAGCAACGGTAGCGGTCACGTCCACCTTTCTGGCTCTGGTCGCTAGATCAATTCGGAATATCAGAAGCGGGAAGTTGTGGGCTGAACGGAAATCGTTAATGATTTCAAGGGCGTTATCCATGTCCGGTTGCTCATGCCACGGTTTAGGTTTGGCGAGTTTAGCGCCCGCGCGGTCGATCTGAGATTTGGACGCTGTACAAACCGGGTAAGTCACTCCCCTAAACACGCATTGACGCGCAGGTGAGTCAACTATATTATTACCTTCGAGACGCGCAGTTTAAAGGAGGGTTAACGCGAGGCAAAGCGGGCAATTAATTTTTATTGACGCCTGGCACGGAAGGTGGTTAAAAGTGGGGAAAGGTGGGTTAGAATGGAACGTTTCTCCGCCCGCAAATGCATACGCCCGACCAACGCTTCTACGCCGGTGAGTTTCGTCACTTCATCGACGAAAAAAATCGAATCACCATTCCTGCGCGCTGGCGACGCGGTGACACCGAGGAATTCATCATTCTTCCGGAAGCGACTCACCAATTTCTTCTGGTCATGTCGCCTGAAGAATTTTCTCGTATGAGCGCCGCCGCTGAATCCGATCCCAACGTTTCTGCGCGCGACCGCCGTGTTTTTTTCCGTCAACTCCACTCCCGCGCGCAACATGGCGCCGCCGACAAACAAGGCCGCCTCGTTTTGCCGGAAGATCCTTGCAAAAAAGTTGGATTGAAAGGCGAGGTCGTCCTCGTCGGTGGGCGCGGCCGGTTTGAAATCTGGAATTTGCAGAAGCGGAAGCGCGCTCACGAGGAAGAGACGCCTACCTATCAGCACGTCGCCAACGTCATTGGTTTGTAATCAACTTGAATATGAACGCATTATTATTTGAGCGGCCGGTCTGGTTTGCGACTGGTCCGCTCGTTTTGGAAGAGGAGCCGCAGGAAATGGAAGATTTCACTTACCATCGCCCAGTGTTGGCCGCTGAAGCGGTAGAATTGCTCGCGCCGCATCCCGGCTCGCTAGTTGTCGATGGAACAGTCGGCGGTGGCGGCCACACTGAGGCGATTCTAAAAACAGGTGCTGACGTTCTCGCGCTCGACCAGGATCCGGACGCGATCGAGCAGGCGCGCGAGGAGCTGGCGCATTTCGGCGGCCGCGTTACCCTGCGCCAGACAAACTTTCGCGACGCTGACAAAATTCTCGACGAACTCGGCGTTGAGAAAATCGGCGGTGCGCTTCTCGACCTCGGCGTTTCGTCACGCCAACTGGAAAATGCCACCCGCGGATTCAGCATGATGCGGAACGGCCCGCTCGATATGCGAATGGACCCAAGATCCACAATCACCGCAGCTGACATCGTAAACCGATACAGCGAAGAAGATCTGACTCGCTTGTTCCGTGACCTTGGGGAAGAACCGGCGGCGCGTCGCATCGCCAGCTTGATTGTGAAGATGCGAAAGGATCTTCCGTTTACCGAAACGCTCCAGTTGGCACGCACGATCGAAAAAGTTGTTGGTCGCCACGGCCGCCGTCATCCGGCGACGCAGGCGTTTCAAGCGTTGCGGATGGAAGTGAACGACGAGCTGGGCGCGCTCGAGCAGGGTCTGCGCGTTTTGACCGCGCGACTCGAACCGGGAGCGCGGATCGCAGCGATCACATTTCATTCTCTCGAAGACCGGATCGTGAAAAATTTCATCCGCGATCACAGCCGGGAATGGCTGGACCGGCCGGAATGGCCAGAACCGCGGCGCAATCCGGAATACGACTTGCGCGTAATTACTTCGAAGCCGATCGAGCCCGGCGAAAACGAGCAGAAAATGAATCCGCGCTCGCGGAGCGCAAAGTTGCGCGTGGCGGAGAAGATCGGATGAATCGGTCCCGCCGAAAAAACTGGAACACGGTCAACGCAGCCTCGCTCGCGCGCTGGATTGTCCTGACGGCATTTCTGGCGTTGACAGGCTTGAGCTACGTTTACCTCACACTTCAACTCTATCATCTCGGTGATCGGAAAAAGGCGCTCGAAACCGAGGTGGCCAACCTGCGAATGCAAAATGAAGTGGCCAGCGCGCAAATTGCCGCCCTCACCTCGCGCTCCGCATTGCAGCGACGTTTGAAGGAAGGCTATCTCAAAATGATTCCGATCGCCGAGCACAACATTGTCCGATTGACGATGCCGGCGCGAAATCAAGAGGATGCGGTCCAGCCGGTTTCCAATCAGCGAGCTGTGAGATGAAATGGAACAGCCGAACAAGATGCGCAATCATTTGCCTCGGCTTCGTTCTACTCTTCAGCGCGTTTTCGTTTCGCTTGATCTATCTCCAGATGATCGAGCACGACCAATACGCCGGGCTCGCGGCTGAAAAGCACGTTTACAAGCAACCGATCTTCGCCGAGCGCGGCACGATTCTCGACGCGAACAACGAAGTCCTCGCTCACAATGTTCCCGTTGAAACGGTGGTCGCGGATGCGACTCATCTGACCGACGTCGAAACGATTGTCGATCTTGTCAGCGGCGAGCTGAAACTTCCACGTCCAGAAGTTGCGGAAAAACTTCGCAGCGACCGCCGTTACATCGTGCTCAAGCGCGAAGTACCGAAAGCAATCACCGATTCGCTCCGCCAAAAACTTCGTGCCCAAAATTTACGCGGCATTTATTTCGAGCAAGACGCGACCCGTATTTATCCCAATGGCGTCATGCTCTGCCACGTGATCGGCTTCACCGACTTCGAGCACCACGGCATCCAAGGCGTGGAAGGTTCCCTGGACGAATATTTGGGCGGCCAGGACGGCTATCGTTATATCGAACACAATCGTGCCGGCCAGGAGCTTGTGCTTTACCGCGGCCAAGAGCGCGCACCGCGCAACGGCTATCAAGTCCACCTCACCGTCGATCTAAATTTGCAGAACATCGTGGAAAACGAACTCGACGCCGCGATGCGCGAGTATTCGCCAAAGAAGGCCACCATCATTCTGATGCGGCCGCAGACGGGCGAAATTCTGGCAATGGCAAACCGGCCGGCGTTCGATCTCAATCACCGCTCGGACGCAAAACCGGAGCAAATGAAAAACCGCGCCATCAGCGACATGATGGAGCCGGGCTCGACTTTCAAAATTGTTACCGCCGCCGCCGCGCTGAACGAGCATAAGTTCCGCCTCGATTCCTACATCTTTTGCGAGAACGGAGTGTGGAACTACGGCGGCACCCCGCTCCACGATCACGCCGCCTTCAGCGACCTGAGCGTCAAAGACATTCTCGTGAAATCGAGCAACATCGGCGCGGCCAAACTGGCGGTGGGACTCGGCGATCAGAAATTTTACGAATACATCCGGCGTTTTGGCTTCGGCGAACGGACCGGCGTCGAGCTTCCCGGCGAAATTCCCGGATTGATCCGATCGCCGCAATCCTGGAGCAAAATTTCCATCACTCACATTCCGATGGGCCACGAAATCGGAGTGACTCCGTTGCAAATGACTGCGGCCATGTGTGCGATTGCAAATGGCGGCAAATTGATGACGCCGCGCATCATCAAATCGATTACCACAAGTGAGGGAAAAACAATCAGCACATTTTCGCCGATCGTTTTGCGTCAAGTCATCTCGCCCCAGACGGCCAGCGAAATTGGGAGCGCGCTACGTGGCGTGGTTAGCGATCGCGGAACGGCCGCCGCCGCGGCTGTTCCAGGTTTCATCATTGCTGGAAAAACCGGCACCGCTCAAAAAGTCGATCCGCACGGCGGTTATGAAAAAGGACAGTATGTCGTTTCGTTCTGCGGCTATTTGCCGGCGGACCGTCCGGAATTTGTGGGACTCGTGGTGTTGGACGACGCGCAAACAAAGCCTGAGCTAAATTACGGCGGCCTTGTTGCGGGCCCTATTTTTTCCCGCATTGCCGAAAAGGCCGCCCGTTATCTCGATCTTGAGCCGCATGAGGAAATTCGCAAAGCCATCCCGGTCGAGCGAGTTGCCTTAACTACTGCCCCACGCCATTGAGTCCTTGGGACAAGAATGGTCAAACCTCATGCAGCTCAAAACTCTTCTCGCCGCGATTCCCGTTCGCGAAATCATCGGCCCAGTTGATCGCGCGGTGGAAAGCATCGCGTATGACTCGCGCCGTGTGCAGAGGGATGGGCTATTCGTGGCATTGCGCGGCGAAAAAAGCGATGGCCACGACTTCATCGGTCAGGCCGTTGAAAAAGGCGCTGCGGTGATTGTCGCCGAGCGCGCTGAGAAACATCCACGCGCCGCCTGCATCGTTGTCGAAAATACCCGCAGCGCGCTCGCGGATCTCTCAGCAAGATTTTTCAATTTTCCTGCGCGCAAACTGAAAATGGCGGCTGTCACCGGGACCAATGGTAAAACGACAACAACTTTTCTAATTAAACACATTTGCGAAAAAGCCGGAACGCGCTGCGGATTGCTCGGGACGGTGCGTTACGAAATCGGCGAGCGCGTTTTACCCGCGGCCCGCACGACGCCCGAATCGCTGGATCTTCAGGACCTTCTTTTCCAGATGGTGAATGCCGGTTGTCGCGCGGCCGCCATGGAAGTTTCCTCACACGCGCTCGCCCAAGAACGCACGCGCGGCATCGAGTGGGACGTCGCCGTTTTCACCAATCTTACCCAGGATCATCTCGATTATCACGGGACGATGGAGAATTATTTCGAAGCAAAAGCGAAGTTGTTCGAACAACTCCCGTTCCAGCAGAAAAAAAAGAAACCGGCTGCGATCATAAACATCGACGACCGGTACGGCCGGCGGTTGCTAGCGAAGATCGACAAAAAAGTTTCAGTGGTGACTTTCGGAATGGGAGCGCGAGCCGATTTTCGCGCATCAAATTACCGGATGGAATTTGGCGGCACCTCTTATCAGCTCGACGCGCGCGGCAAAAGTTATCTCGTGCGCGTGCCACTGATCGGCCGATTCAATGTTGCGAACTCGCTTGCCGCGATCGCTGCCGCCAACGCACTAGGAGTCGGCTTGCGCGAAGCCGTTCTCAGTCTCGCCAAATCGCCGCAAGTTCCCGGGCGGCTCGAAATCGTTCCGGCGAAACGGCAGTTCCAGGTTTTTGTCGATTACGCGCACACGCCCGACGCGTTGCTCAATGTTTTAAAGACGTTGCGCGAACTTGAACCGGAGCGGTTGATTGTCGTCTTCGGCTGCGGTGGCAATCGTGACCGTGAAAAGCGGCCGCTCATGGGTCAGGTCGCCGATCAAAATGCCGATTACGCCATCATTACCTCGGACAATCCGCGCAAGGAAGATCCGGACACAATCATCGGCGAGATCGAACACGGTTTTCGCGGTAATCATTTCGAAAAAATCACCGAGCGCGCGCAGGCGATCTCGCGCGCCATCGAAATCGCGCAACCGCGTGACATCGTGTTGATCGCGGGCAAAGGTCACGAAAATTATCAGGAGTTTGCCGATCACACTGTGCCCTTTGAGGACATTCAAGTAGCGCGGCGCGCGGTCGAAAACCATCCCGTAGAATTTAAATGAATCCGTTGTCGATCTTACAAATCACTGAGCTGGCGGGCGCGAAGCTCGAACAAGGCGACGGCGAGAATTCGGTCGAAAGAATCAGCACCGATTCACGAACCATTAAAAAGGGCGAGCTGTTCGTGGCGCTGCGCGGTGAAAATTTCGATGGCCATAAATTTGTCGAAGCGACGGCCAAGGCCGAGGCCGCCGGCGCGATTGTCGATCATGATTGGAAAGGGAACGTTCCGAGCGGATTCGCGGTCCTTCGCGCCGATGACACTTTGCTCGCCTATCAAAATCTGGCCGCGAATTATCGGAAATCGCTTTCGATCAAAGTTCTCGCCGTCACCGGCAGCAATGGAAAAACAAGCACGAAAGATTTCGCCGCGTCAGTGCTGGGTCGAAGATTTCGCGTCACCAAAACGCAAGGCAACTTCAATAATCACGTCGGATTGCCGCGGACAGTTCTGGAAGCGACATCAGAGGATGAGGTCGCGGTCTGGGAAATTGGAATGAATCACCCCGGTGAAGTCGCACCGCTCGCAAAAATCGCGGCGCCGAATGCCGCCATCATCACCAATGTCGGCGTTGCTCATATAGAATTCATGGGAACGCGCGAGGCGATCGCGAAGGAAAAAGGGGCCCTGGCTGAAGCGGTCGACGCCGACGGCACGGTGATTCTGAATGCGGACGATTCCTTCAGCAAAGAAATTGGCGCCCGAACAAACGCTCACGTGATTTTCGCCGGAACGAAAGAAGGAACGATTCGTGCAATCGATATTCAACAAAGCGCCGACGGATCGGAGTTCACGATTTTGGAAGGCGCGCATCGCTGCCGCGCGCAGTTGCCTGTTCCCGGATTGCACATGGTGCAAAATGCACTCCTCGCAGTCGCGGCCGGGCGCGCATTCGGGTTATTGCTCGAAGAATGTGCGGCTGGACTTGCGTCCGCGCCGCTGACCAGAGCGCGTTTGCAAATCAAAGAAATCAACGGCGTGCAATTTCTCGACGACAGTTATAACGCGAATCCGGATTCGATGAAGGCGGCGCTGCAAACGCTGGTCGAGTTGGACACCGATGGAAAAAGAATCGCCGTGCTCGGTGAAATGCGAGAGCTGGGAGAAGAAACGCAGCGCGGCCACGAAGAAGTCGGCCAGGCAGCGGCCGCTTTCGGTATCGATCAATTGATCGGCATCGGCGAAATGGGCGCAGTTATCTCGCGGGCCGCAGAAAAGGCCGGACTCGAGAAAACGAAGGCGGTTAAATCAACATTGGAAGCCGCAGAACTCTTGCTCGACATCGCCGGGCCGGGCGATCTCGTTTTGATCAAAGGAAGCCGGCTCGCTCGCACCGAGGATGTCATAGAAGCGTTCGCGAAGCAGAGTTCACAAGAAAGCGCGCGCGTATGATGTATTATCTTCATCGCCTCAGCGATCAGGTTGGTGGATTCAACGTTTTCTTTTACGTCACCTTTCGCGCCGTGGCGGCGGCGATCACCGCGTTTGTTCTGTCGCTTCTTTTCGGAAATTTCGTCATTCGAATCTTAACCGCGCTCAAACTTGGCCAGCCAATTCGGCAGGCGGCCGAGGTCCACCGGCTCGCAGAGCTGCATGGCGGCAAGCAAGGAACGCCGACGATGGGCGGCGTTTTGATCATCGGCGCTGTTTTCATTTCCAGTTTTCTCTGGGCGCGTCCGGACAATCGCTTCGTCTGGCTCGCTCTCTTCGCCATGGTTTATCTCGGCGTGCTCGGTTTCGTTGATGATTATCTCAAAGTCACAAAGAAAAAATCCGACGGGGTAAGTGGCCGGATCAAACTTCTCTTCCAAATCGCCCTCGCTCTAATTATCGCGGCGGTCTTCTTGACCAGCCCGCTCCTCGAAGTGCAAGCGCGCTCGCTTTACGTTCCGTTTTTCAAATCGCCAGTGGTCACAAACATGGGCACATGGTTCACCATTTTGTTTTTCGCACTCGTAATTGTCGGATCGTCGAACGCTGTGAATCTAACCGACGGACTGGACGGGCTCGCCATTGGCTGCACCGTCACGGTCGCGTTCGCTTATGCGCTGCTCTCTTATGCGGCGGGAAATTTTCGGATCGCGGAATATTTGCAGGTCCCATTCTATCCTTTTACCGGTGAGCTGACTGTTGTTTGCACCGCGCTCACCGGCGCCGGCTTTGGGTTTCTTTGGTTTAATTGTCACCCCGCCAAAGTTTTTATGGGCGACACTGGCTCGCTCGCCCTCGGCGGATTGATCGGCGTGGTGGCGATCTGCTGCAAACAGGAATTGTTGCTCATCGTTGTCGGCGGGGTGTTTGTGATCGAAGCGGTCTCGGTCATTCTCCAGGTCCTGAGCTTCAAACTCACCGGCAAACGCATTTTTGCGATGTCGCCCCTCCATCACCATTTTGAGCTCGTCGGTTGGAAAGAAAACACCGTAATTGTCCGATTTTGGATTTTGTCCGGAATTTTCGCGTTGCTCGGGCTCGCGACTTTGAAGTTGAGGTAGAAATTGCATTACTCGAACCAAAATGTCGCAGTTCTTGGGGCCGGCTTGAGTGGAGCGGCCGCCGCGCTTTTGCTCAAAGCCGAAGGCGCAAATGTCACGGTTTTGGACAGCGCCGATGAAAATAAGCTGCTCAAGTCAACGATCGACAATCTGCGTGCGCAGAACATTCGCGTGATTTGCGGGCCCGCGGCCGATCAGGATTCGGGCAAATACGATTTCGTTGTCGCAAGTCCGGGCATCGATCCCGCGTCGGCGCTGGCACAGAATTTTTCCTCACGCAAGATCGACATTATCGGAGAGCTCGAGCTGGGCTGGCGCTCCGGCGAGACGCCGGTCATCGCCATTACCGGCACAAACGGCAAAACGACGACCACCGAAATGCTCGCGCAAATGCTGAACGATTGCGGACAGAAAACGATCGCGTGTGGTAACATCGGAAAACCGCTTTCCGAAGTCGCGCGCGAGAAAACCAAATACGACGTCCTCACCGTCGAGGTGAGTTCCTTCCAGCTCGAAACGACCAGAACTTTTCATCCATCGATCGCGCTCTGGCTGAATTTCGCGCCCGACCATCTGGATCGCTATCGTTCCGTCGGCGAATATCGCGCCGCCAAGCTGCGCCTATTTAAAAACCAAACAGCGGACGATGTCGCGATCGTGAACGCAGTTGAAAGCTTGCCCGAGCTTCGTGCACGTAAAGTTACCTTCAGCGCCTACACCAATCGCGCTGACTTTCGTCTGGCTGAAGGCGCCATTGTTTTCGAAAACAAACCGGTCCTGCGCCTAAATCAGACAAAACTGCGCGGCTCGCACAACATCGAGAATCTGATGGCGACTCTGGCCGCCGGCCACGCCCGCGGATTGGCATTTGAGAAAATGGTCCCCCCGCTTTGCGCCTACGAGCCGCGGCCGCACCGCTGCGAATTCGTCAGGCAAATCGGCGGCGTCGATTACATTAATGATTCCAAGGCGACAAATCTCGACGCGGTCGAGAAAGCTTTGCTCGCGCAAAGCAAACCGGTCGTTCTGATCGCGGGCGGAAAAGACAAAGGCTTCACCTTTGAACCGCTGCGCGAATTAGTGAAAGAAAAAGTGCGATCGACAATTCTGATTGGCGAAATGGCGGACCGGATCGCGCGCGATTGGGACGGCGCGGTCAAGACCGAACTGGCCGCATCTCTGGCCGACGCAGTCGATCGCGCTCACGCCACCGCCAAATCCGGCGAAGTCGTTCTTTTTTCGCCGGGCACATCTTCCTTCGACATGTTCAAGAGTTACGCCGATCGCGGCGATCAATTTCGCGCCCTCGTCCAAGCCCTCCCTCAATGAAAAGGAAGTTCAAAATGCCAAAGCTGCTCAAATTCAAACGAAAAAAACTTCGCGCTACAGCCGTGCGTCGGCCGCTTCGCATTGGTGCGACCGCGGCGGATTACGGCGACATCGCCGAACCGAGTATGAAGCTCTCGCGGGCGTTGTTGATCGTGCTGCTGCTGCACGTCGTCGCAGTGGCCGGAATCATCGCGTTTAACGCGATCAAGACGCGGCAGGCGTCGCTACCTTCTGCGCCAACACCAACCACCGTCGGAATTGCTTCAGCCGATACGAAACCGCAAGCACCGGCTCTCAATTCGCCGACCATGCAGAAAAACAGTGCCAAGCCGCAACCAAAAGTTAGCGACTCAGGAAAAGTTTACCTTGTCGCGAAAGGCGATAATCCGGTGACGATCGCGAAGAAGTTCAAGGTCTCCTACGACGACTTACTGGCCCTCAATCACATCGACGACCCGCGCAAATTGAAGATCGGACAAAAGCTTTTGATCCCGGAGAAAACTTCGAAAAGGAACCAGTAGTTTAATGTATCGGAAAAGCGCTTACTTCCTGTTTCTTGCCGTGCTCGGACTACTCGTCATCGGCATCGTGATGCTTTTTAGCACCAGCGCTTTTGCGAAGGACAGCCATGGCGACCCGTACTACTTTCTCAAGCACCAATCACTTTGGCTGGGAGTAGGCCTCGCTATTTGCATCGCGACGGCGCTGATCGATTACCATTTCTGGCAGCGGACTTGGTGGCTCTGGCTCGGTCTGGCCGCGATCACGCTTATCCTTTGTTTCGTTCCGCATATCGGAATGCGCATCAATGGCTCGCGCCGCTGGATTGGATTGGGCCCGATTGGTTTCCAACCATCGGAGATCGCGAAACTTGCCGCGGTATTTTTTCTGGCCTGGTGGTTCGCGCGTTACGAAAAAGTTGCCAATCATCCAGTGTTCGGATTTGCCATTCCACTGGCGGTTGTGAGCGCGCTGCTCGCGTTGATCCTTTTCGAAGTCGATCTCGGAACAACCGCGTTAATCGGCGCGACTACGTTCGCTGTGATGTTTGTTGCTGGAACGAACTCCATTCTCTTGGGGCTGCTTGCCATCACCGGAGGCAGCGTCATTTTTGTCGCCGCAACCCGCGCGCGGATGGAACGCCTGATCGCGTTTACCGATCTGGAGCGCTACAAAGAAGACGCCGGACTGCAGCAGATGCAGGCGCTGATCGCCTGGGGCAGCGGCGGAATGGAAGGACTCGGTCTCGGCAATGGTCGCCAAAAAATGCTCTACCTGCCCTACGCGCACACCGATTTCATTTTCCCGATGATCGGTGAGGAACTGGGATTACGAATCAGTCTCCTCGTCATCTTTCTTTTCGTGGTCGTGATTGTTTGCGGAATCGTGATCGCGCTCCACGCCAAAGATCGATTCGGCTTGCTGGCCGCGTCCGGAGTGGTCTGCCTGGTGGCATTGCAGGCAGCGGTGAACATCGGCGTTACGACTTCACTTCTTCCGAACAAGGGCTTGCCCCTGCCCTTCATTAGCTATGGCGGATCGAATCTCGTCGCCTGCCTCTTCGGTGTGGGGCTGTTACTGAATATTTATCGCCAGGCCGTTTTGGAACCGGCCAACAAAAAGCGTACTTCACTCCAGGTGCGGATGACGCCGCGAATTTAACTGACAGGATCGACAATTACGGAATGAACGCGGTCATTGCATGTGGAGGCACGGGTGGACATCTCTTTCCCGGAATCGCCGTCGCCGAAGTTTTGCGCGAACGCGGACACGAAGTGCTCTTATTCGTTTCCGAAAAGGAGATTGACAGTCTCGCGCTCTCCACCCGCTCGCAATTCCGGTTTGAAAAATTGCCGACGATCGGATTCCCGTCCGTTTATTCGCCGGCCATCTTTGGATTCCTTCGCCGGTTCACCGAAAGTCTTTCCCGCTGCCGATCGATTTATCAGAAGTTCAAACCGCAGATCATTCTCGGCATGGGCGGATTTACTTCGACCGCGCCGATTTTGGCCGGGCGGATGCGCGGTATTTCTACACTCATTCACGAATCGAATGCGGTCCCGGGAAAAGCGAATCGGCTTGCGGCAAAAATGGTTCGCGCGGTTTTGCTTGGTTTCAAAGAATGCGCTGCCTTCTTTCCCAAAGTGCGAACGGAGCTGACCGGCACGCCGATTCGAACCGAGCTCAAACGGTTGGATCGACAATCGGCCCGGCAAAAACTCGGATTACGAACGGATGTCACGACAATGCTGGTGATGGGGGGAAGTCAGGGCGCGAGCGGCATCAATCAAGCCGTCATCAAATCGTTGCCGCTCCTTCGCGATTCTGCGCTGCAAGTCATTCATCTTTCCGGCAGTCGGGATGAACGGCTGGTGGCGGACAATTACCGGCGCGAACGAATCCCGGCCCACGTCGCCGCGTTTCATCATCACATGGAAGAAGTTTACAGCGCCGCCAATTTTGCCGTCGCCCGCGCCGGCGCGGCCAGTCTGGCTGAGATCGCTTCCTTCGAATTACCCAGCATTCTGATTCCGTTTCCCTACGCCGCCGACGATCACCAGACTCGCAACGCCGAAATTTTTGCGCGCGCGGACGCAGCGTTTGTTTTGAAAGAATCGGAGCTTTCTCCCGAATTACTTACTCAGAAGATCCGGGAGATGATCGATCATCCGGAGCAGCTTCGGCGGATGTCTGAAAGCTCTGCGCGATTGGCGCCGCGAGACGCTGCTAATCGGGTGGCAGCTACAATGGAGAAGTACACGCAGTCATGACGAAGGATGTCGATTTTGCGAAATTCCTGACGCAGGAACGGCACACCGTTCATCTCATCGGCGTTGCCGGCAGCGGCATGAGTGGAATTGCCGGGCTTCTTCTGCAACTCGGCCATGAAGTGAGCGGCTCGGATAAATTGAGTTCGCAGGAAACCGATCGGCTGCAGCGGCTCGGGTTAAAATTTTATCATCAACATCGCGCCGCCGACGCGCGCGATGCCGAGCTCGTCATTTATTCTTCGGCGATCAAAAAAGACAATCCGATCCTGAAAAGCGCGCAGGAAAGCGGAAAGAGAACTGCGCGTCGCGCCGAAGCATTGGCCGCGATCATGTCGGCCAAATGCGGCATTCTCGTCATTGGGATGCACGGCAAAACCACTACCTCCGCCATGACTGCGCACGTCTTGCGCGAAAGCGGACTGCATCCGTCGCATTATGTTGGCGCCGAAATCCCGATTCTCGGCACCAACGCGCACTGGGATACGCGCGGCGAATTTTTCGTGGCCGAAGGCGATGAAAGCGACGGCACGATCGCCTTGTTTCATCCGGAGCACTGCCTGGTACTTAATATAGAGGAGGAACACCTCGACTTTTACTCCGACCTGGCCGCGATTGAGAAAATCTTTGTCCAGCTGATCGGGCAAACCAGCGGCAAGATCTTTTATTGTGCCGACGATTCGAACGCGACAGGCATAGGTCGATCTTCCGGGCGCGGAGTCTCCTATGGCTTGTCCGAGAACGCTGATTATCGCGGGACCGATATCGACCTGCGCGATTTCGCATCAGTCTTTTGCGTTTATCGGCGCGGAGAAAAACTTGGCGAAGCGATTTTGAATGTTCCCGGCGAGCACAACGTACGCAACGCGCTCGGTGTCATCGCGCTTGCGACCGAGCTCGGCGTTCCGTTTGAAAAAATCGCTAAGTCGCTGACGAAATTTCAACACGCGCGGCGGCGTTTTGAAATCAAATACGACAGCCCGCGTTTTCTGTTGGTCGATGATTACGGACATCATCCCACCGAAATCAAAGCGACCTTAAAAACGGCGAAGTCTGTTGGACGCAAACGCGTTTTAACGATGTTTCAACCGCATCGCTACTCGCGCACCAAAGCGCTGTGCCAGGAATTTGGACGCGCGTTCGATCAAGCAGATCGCGTCGTCATCACTGATGTTTACGGATCAAATGAATCGCCTATTCCGGGCGTCACTGGTCAATTGATCGCCGATGAAATCGCGGCGCACGGTCATCGCGGCGTCAATTATCAGCCGCGTTTGGAATGGGTCCACCATGATGTCGGCAACATGCTCGAGTCTGGCGATCTCGTTCTCAGTCTCGGCGCGGGCAATATTCACGAACAATTGTCGATCTTGGCCGCTGATCTTGTCATTGCCGAAAAACTCAAAGAGATCGTCGGCAAAGATGGCGATGTTCGTCTTTACGAACTTCTTTCAAAACACACGACCCTGCGCGTTGGCGGTCCGGCGCAATTTTGGGTCGAGCCACGCAACGAAACAGCACTGAGCGAATTGATTCGTTTCTGCCGGCGCGAAAATCTTCCGCTTTTTGTTATTGGCCGCGGTTCGAACTTGCTCGTGCGCGACGGCGGAATTCGAGGCGTGGTTGTTCATCCCTCCGGCGGCGACTTCGATAAGATCGACATCCACCGGAATGAAATCACCGCCGGCGTGGGCGCGAAGTTAAAGGAGATTGCTTACGCCGCGCGGGCGGCGGACTTGGGCGGATTGGAGTGGATGGAAGGAATTCCCGGCGCAGTTGGCGGCGCGTTGCGCATGAACGCGGGCGCGATGGGCGCGCAGACTTTCGAAAAGGTTGTCCGCGTTCGTTATCTCGACTCAGAGGGAAACGCGCACGACAAAAATCGAGACGAACTGGAAGTGCATTACCGGCATTTTCCTTTGCTTGAACAGAATTTCGCCGTTTCGGCAACGTTCCGTGGAACCCCGACGGCGCGCGAACAAATCGAATCGCGTCTCCACGAGTCCCAGGAAAAACGGCGCACCACTCAGCCGATCGCGAAAAGCGCCGGCTGCATTTTCAAAAATCCGGACAACTGCCCGGCCGGAAAACTGGTTGACGAATTAGGTTTGAAGAATTCGGCGGTTGGAAAAGCGCGCGTCTCGGAAGTGCACGGCAATTTCATCGTCAACGATGGCGGCGCCACCGCGACCGAGATGCTCGAGCTGATCGATCGGATCAAGCAAGCGGCGAAAACCAAGCGCGGAATCGAATTGGAAACGGAAGTGCAAATCGTGGGAGAACCAGCGTGAAGAAGACAAAAAGTCCGAGCCGGACTGGCGTTATGCCGAAAAAGATTGCGGTCTTGATGGGCGGAGCTGGATCGGAGCGAGATGTTTCGCTCGCGACCGGCCGCGGAGTTTCGAAAGCGCTGCGCTCTTTAGGCGTCGAGGTCGTCGATGTCGACGTTCGCGACGAAAATTTCCCGCTCGCGAAAGATGTCGATCTTGCCTTCATCACCATTCACGGAACTTTCGGCGAGGACGGACAATTGCAGAAAATTCTGGAAGACCGCGGCGTTCCCTACACCGGCGAAGGCATCGAAGGAAGCCGGACTGCGTTCGATAAATTTTTGACGAAAGAAAAGTTCCGCGATCACAAGGTCGTCACACCAGAGTGGGAAGTGATCAACGTGGGTCAGCGTCCCAAAATTCCGGTGCCGCTGGTGGTGAAACCGCCATGTCAGGGTTCAACAGTTGGTGTCGTGATCGTGAAAAGAGAAAGCGAGCTCGATTCGGCGATGAAAGAGGCGGGCAAGTACGATCGCAAATTGTTGGTGGAAAAATTTGTATCTGGCCGCGAATTGACGATAGGTATCCTCGGTGATCAAGCCCTGCCGATTCTCGAAATAATTCCGAAGGGCGGTTTTTACGACTTCAATACCAAGTACCCGTTCCTGAATCCGCAAGCCGGCGCCAGTGCCGAGCATGTCTGTCCGGCAAGTATTGATCCGGCCACGACAAAAAAGATTCAGGAGCTGGCACTTCAGGCATTCCGCGCCCTGGGCCTGGTCGTTTACGGACGTGTCGATGTGCTTTTGTCCGACGCCGGCGACGCGTTCGTGCTCGAAGTCAACACGATCCCCGGAATGACCGAAACGAGTTTGCTTCCAGAAGCGGCAGCCGTGGCCGGTATCAGCTATGTCGATCTTTGTCTGCGGATCATTGAATTGTCGCGCGCGAGAAGGGAGCGCGCAGCACGATGAAGCGACAGCAACGTCCCCGAGCGCGCAACCAGCGTGTCTCGAGCTTCCGCCAGCGCCGACAGCAACATTTGCTCGACGTCAAAGTGCGCTCGCGAAAAGCAGTCCAGCATCGCAACCGCAAATTCCTCGTTGTGTTTTCGAAGGTCGCTCTGGTGATTGCGCTCATTGCCGCGATTTATATCGGGGCTCGCGCCGCAGCCAAGCGGTTCTTCATCGACAATCCGGACTACAAACTCAGCGCAATCGAGGTGCAGACCGACGGAACGTTGCAGCGCGAGCAGATTTTGAGCGTGACCGATTTGCGTGAAGGCGAAAATATTTTTCGAGTGAACCTGGCGCGCGTGCACGAGCGATTGCAGGAATTGCCACAGGTCGACGAAGTTGAGATAATCCGCAAGCTTCCGGCCGAAATCGACATCCGAATCGTCGAGCGGAAGCCGATCGGATGGATCACGAGCGAGAAACAGATCGCCGATCCTTTTGCGTCCGACGCTGCTTTTCTGGTGGACGCGCGGGGTGTTTTGATGAAAGAGAAGAAATTGTTGCCGGAATATTTGGGACTGCCGTTGATCCTGGGTTGCGCGAGCGAATCGCTCGAAGCCGGAAAAACCGTCGCCTCGCCCGAAGCCAAAGCCGCGCTCGAGCTGTTGCGGCTGAGCACGCGCAGCTTCATGCAAACGCGTTTCCAAATTCGCGAGATCGACGTTTCGAACGGCTACTGCCTGGTCGTGACCGATAAGAATCACAGCCGCGTGACCTTCGGTTTCGATAATCTGGATAGGCAGCTGCAGCGCCTGGAGCAGTTCCTGATTTATTCGGACGACGCCCACCGCGAACTCGCGACCGTCAATCTGCTGGTGCAACGAAATATTCCGGTCACGTTCGCGAAACCGGCGGCGGAAGTAATCAACGAAACAATCAAGCCGGAAGAATCGCCGCGCGTGATGAAAGCAATTCCGGTGCACTCCGCGCCGAAACCATCGGCCACACCTTCAGCCGCGAAATCGCATCCAGTACAACCATTCAAGAAGAACTAAACACAATGGCCAGCGGGGATCTGATCGTAGGTTTGGAAATTGGGACGTCGAAGATTTGCGTCGTCGTCGGTGAAACGCGCCCGGACGGAACGTTAAAAATTCTCGGCGTCGGCCAGGCGCCGTCGCGCGGTGTGCGTAAAGGCGAGATCGTTGACTTTGAAACGGCGATGAAATGCGTGCACGAAGCAGTGGTCGACGCCGAACAGAAAAGCGACGTGATGATTCGGAGCGTTTATGTCGCGGTCGCGGGCGGGCACATCCAGAGCTTCAACAATCGGGGTTGCGTGATGCTGCCCGAGGAGCGCGATGAAATCGATGAGCAGGCCGTCGAAGATGTAAAAATCAACGCGCGCGAAGTCAGCGTTCCGGCGCAAAACGCGTTCCTCCACTCGATCATTCAGCACTATCACGTCGACGGTCAGGATGGCGTGCTTAATCCAGTCGGCATGCTCGGAGAAAAACTGGAAGCCGATTTCCACATCATCCACGGAGTCAGGACACGGATTCAAAACACGATCCGCTGCGTGAAAGAGCTGCCGCTTGAAGTCGAGGATGTTGTTTTCGGCGCGCTCGCGTCCGCGCAAGTCGTGCTAACCCAACATCAAAAGAATCTTGGCGCATTAGTGGTCGATATCGGCGGTGGCACGACTGATTACATTCTTTACGTCGATGGCGCGGTGAAACAAAGCGGCGTGCTCGCCGTCGGCGGCGATCACATCACCAACGACATCTCGATGGGTTTGCGCATTCCGATGGCGCGCGCTGAAAAACTAAAAACCGAAGAAGGTGGTTGCGTCCTCGGTAATTGCCTGCCCGGCGAAACAATTCTTCTGAAAGACGATTCCGGTTTCGCCGGAAAGGAAATCGAACGCGAGACGCTTAACACCATCATTCATCTGCGCTTGCGCGAAACGTTTGAACTGCTCAAGCGCACCGTCGAAGAGGAGCCGTTCATTAATTATGTTGGCGCCGGAATTTTCATTACCGGCGGCTGCAGTCTGGTGAACGGGATTGATCATTTGGCCGGCGAAATTTTTGAAATGCCCGCGCATGTGACCCACGCCCAAACTTTGTCCGGGTTGACGTCAGCGGTTGAGAACCCGCAATTTTCAACCGCGATCGGTTTGCTCAAATACGCCCAGGCGGTGCAAGTGGACCGCCCGCGCCGTGGTATTACTCGAATTTTCGGAAGGTTTTTTAGTGGAATGCGATGACAACAGAAAGATCGACATGATCCAGCTCAGCAAAAATTACAGTTTGCCGGAACGGCAAGAGGAACCAATTCCCATCAAAGTGGTCGGAGTCGGCAGCGCGGGATCGAATGCGCTCGATCGCGTGCTACTCGACGGTATGGACAAAGCCGATCTCATTGCCGTCAACACCGATGTCCAATCACTGGCAAGCTCGGTCGCAGCGCGCAAAGTCCAGCTCGGCCGTTCAAGCACGCATGGGCTCGGAACCGGCGGCGATCCCGAGCTCGGTTATCAGGCTGCGATTGAATCGGCGGACGAGATTCGCCAGGCGATCGCGGGCGCGCGGATGATTTTTATTTGTGCAGGACTTGGTGGCGGCACCGGGTCCGGAGCAGCGCCAATTGTTGCCCAATTGGCACGTGAAGCCGGCTCACTTGTGATCGCATTTGCTACGCTTCCTTTTTCATTCGAAGGCAAACGCCGCGCCGGGCAGGCGCAAGACGCGCTTGCGCGTCTGAATGAAATTGCGAACGCGGTAATCTGCTTCGAGAACGATCGAATGGGCGACATGGTCGCGCCGAAAGCCGGAATTCACCAGGCCTTCGGCGTTGCGGATATGACGATCAGTCAAAGTGTTCGCTCGATCGTGAATTTGATTCAGCGGCCCGGCCTTATTCGGATCGGGTTCGACGATTTGTTCGCCGCGTTGCGCAGCCAAAACGGCCGTTGCCTGTTCGGTTTCGGTGAATCTGATACCGATAATCGGGCGCACGATGCGCTGACCGAGGCGCTGAAAAATCCGCTTATGGACAAAGGTCGGATGCTATCGGAAGCGGCCCACGTTCTCGTCCAGGTTGCCGGCGGACCAGGCATGACTTTGTCCGAAGTTGAAATTCTGATGCGCGAACTCGGCCGCCATGTTCGGGATCATACTCAAATTGTATTCGGGACCGCGGTTGACGGGAAAATGGGAAATCGGCTCAGCGTCACCATCATCAGCTCGCTCGCTTCGGAAGATTCGATCGCCACCCAAGCTGCGCCGCTGCCGCCGGAACCGTTTCTTGCGCCGCCACCCGCGATTTTGGAACAGGTTGAAGAACCCCCGCCGGCGGCGCCTGAAATCGACATCGTGCCCGAAGCTGAAATCGCAGCGCCGGCGCAGCCCGCAGCCGGTGATTTGATTTCATTTAAACAACCGGTGGCGGCTGAAGCGCCTCCACCAACCCCGCCTCCTTCGATTAAAAAACCCGCGCCGCGATTAATTCCGCCAAAGAAAAAACCAGTCGTGGAAAAAGAGGCGAAACCGCCGACAGAGAAAATCGTTCAGGCGAAGCAGGAAGTTTTGCAGTTCGAGCCGATCACGCGCGGACGTTTCGAGAAAAGCGAGCCGACGATCGTCGAAGGTCAGGACCTCGACGTCCCGACCTTCTTGCGAAAAAACATTCGCGTGAAGTGACCCGGCGAATATCGGCCCGCGAATCACGCGAATAGACGCGAAACAGGAAAATCGCCGCGGAAAACGAATCAGGAAACCACAAACCCACGAACAAACCAAGTTACCCCGTATCGGCAGTTTTTCTGTAACGTCATCGGCGTTCTCGTGATCGTCGGGGGCATAATAACGATTTGCGAAGTCGTGCGCTCCGGTGGATCCGATGCGGCAATGGCATTCGGGATCGCGACACTTTGAGTTCGATGCTGTGGTTTGCGATCGCGAGCGCGCTCTCGATGCTTTCGAAAATAGAATTGAACAGCCGCAAGTAATCAGGAAATCAGGAAAAGAGAGCCCGCGAATCACGCGAATAGACGCGAAACGAGGGAATCGCCGACCGTTACATTCTTATTCGCGTTAATTCGCGTGTTTCGCGGGTAAACTCTACTTCTTCATCAACTCGAGCACGGCACTGGTCATGCCGATGATCCCGACGCGAATCGTCGGTTCGGGCACGGGGGCGAACTTGCTCGAGTGCAAGCTGGGCAATTCTTTCCCTTCCTTTTTGAACTGGGCGATTTTTTCCGGGTCGACTGCGCCAATGTGGAAATCGACCGCTGGAATTGAGTGGTCGGGCAAGCTGTATTCGGAAAAGTCTTCGCCGCCCATGGTAGGATCGACAATCTCGACGTTGTCGGCGCCGAGCACGTTTTTCCAAACCCCGACAAGTCGCTTGGTCAAATCCGGATTGTTATAAGTTGCGGGCGTGAATTGATCTTTCAGAACATTCACAATCGGCGCCCGGTCGGCCGGAACCGCGCCGGCGCTCGCGATTCCTTTTGCAATCTCATCAATCGCCTTAAGCACTCGATCGCGGACGTCGGACTTATAAGTTCGCACCGTCAGCTGCATCTTCACTTCGTCGGGGATGATGTTGTGCTTGGTGCCGCCGTGAATTGATCCAACCGTGACCACGATCGGGTCGAGCGGATTATTTTCGCGGCTGGCAATTGTTTGCCAGGCGTTGATCATTTCCGCGGCGAGGACAACCGGGTCTTTGGTTTTGTGCGGATAAGCGCCGTGGCCGCCAACTCCGCGAACCGTTACATCGACCGAATCGACGTTCGCGTAAGTGTAACCCGGCGTGACTCCGATGTGTCCGGTTTGCAAATCAGCCTTGTCATGAAAGCCGAGCGCGAAATCCGGCTTGCCGAAACGATTGTAAAGCCCGGCCTTAAGCATTGCGCGCGCGCCGCCAACGGTTTCTTCCGCCGGCTGCCCAATGAACATGATCGTTCCCGACCATTGGTCTTTCAGTCGCTGTAACGCGCGTGCGGTCCCAATGAACGCCGACATGTGCGCATCGTGCCCACAGGCGTGCATGACATGCACTTCCCTGCCGTCGTCACCTTTGGTCGTGACTTTGCTCGCGTAAGGGAGGCCGGTGTCCTCTTCGACCGGCAACGCGTCCATGTCAGTGCGGACCAGCACGGTCGGCCCGGTGCCGTTCTTCATGATGCCGACAACGCCATAGCATTTGAGATTCGGGTTATCGTATTTGCCGAAGTTCTCCGTCACTTCGCAGCCGACTGCACGCAGCTCCTTGGCTACCAGCGCAGATGTCTTTTCTTCATGGCCCGAAAGCTCAGGATGGCTGTGAATGTCTTTATAAATCGCGAGCAAAGATGGCAGCTCACTGACCGCACTTTTTTCAACTGACGTCTCCTGTGCAAAAGCGAAACGCACAGACAGGATTGGCCAGATCAAGATCGGCAAGAAACGAATCTTCATTCCGCACTTATAACAGCTCGCGACATGGTAGGGCAACCGCTCCGGTTGCCGATTTAATTCCGAACGTGATTGCACCCAAACCTCTATCCTCTCCCCGGCAGGGAGAGGAAGGCGCATCAGCGACAGGTGAAGGTCGTTTTTATTCCGACTTTGAGCTCGACTCCTCTTTTCCTGCTTTCCTAATTCATTTTTCCGACTCTCTTGAATTGCGATGGAATTCGAAAAAAACACCATCCTTTTCGGCGTGGATCCGATGCCTCGAATCGTGGCGATCGAGCTGGGTGAGACCGGCACGGTCAAAGTGCACCGTCGCGAGAAGGATGGATCGACCTCCACCGATGTAGAGCCATTTCATCCCTTCGTTTGGGCCGACAGCGACGTTGTCGATCTTGGAATCGAAGCAGAAAAGCTCAAAGGCGATTTGAAATTTGGTTGGCTGATCACGGTCGACAGTTGGAAGGAGCTGATTGCGCTGCGGAACGGACTGAAGAATGCCGGGCGCGACTACTTCGCCTTCACCGATCCGGTGCAGCATTATCTCACTGCCACAGGCCGCACCTTGTTCAAAGATCTCCCCTTCGAAGAACTGAAACGAATGCAGCTCGAAGTGCTCTCGTTTTCTGAAGGCGATGCGGATCACATTATGAGCATCGCGCTCTCGGACAACAGCGGGTGGGAAGAACTGATTATTGTCGATCCAAAGAAACTTCCAGAAACTGAGCACGCCGCGATCAAGCGCCTGACCAGTTTGATCAAAGAACGCGACCCGGATGTGATCGAAGGTCATAATCTATTTCGATTCGACCTGCCCTGTTTGGTAGCGCGCGCGAAGAAGGTGAAAACCAAACTCGACTGGGGGCGCAGCGGAGGATTTTTGCGCTCACGACCGTCACGCCTGCAGATCGCGGAGAAGACAATCGATTATCCCAAGTTCACGATTGATGGCCGCCACTTCGTCGACACATTTTTACTCGCGCAGTTTTACGATGTTGGGATGCGCTCTCTGGCCGGTTTTGAGCGAACCGATGTCGCGCGACATTTTGGATTGTGTGACGAGGACCTCTCCGCGCTGGCGGGAAAAGAATTGGGGCGCGCTTACATCGATAAAGACCATAAATTCCGCCGGCGTGCGCTTTGTGGCGTTCGGGAAACGCGCGCGGTCTCGGAGTTACTAAGCCCGAGCTATTTCATTCAGGCGCAAATCTTTCCGTACAACTATCAGGACGTGATCGTGCGTGGTAACGCGACGCGGATCAACGGTTTGTTCCTGCGCGAATACTTTCGCCAGAAACACAGCGTTCCAGAGCTACCGCTGCCGCAGACGTTCGAGGGCGGCTACACCGATATTTTCTTCACCGGCGTCGCCCGCAACGTCTGGCATTGCGACGTCGCGTCGCTTTATCCGTCAATCATGCTCCAGTTCGATTGCTTTCCGCAGAGCGATCGACTGCAAATCTTCCGACATTTGTTGACGGACTTGCGCACGTTCCGATTGGAAGCCAAGGCCAGGATGCGCGCGGAAAAGAATTCGGCAGGGCAGCATCACCTCCAAGCACTGCAAAACACGTTCAAGATTCTGATCAACAGCTTCTACGGTTACCTCGGTTTCGCGCAGGGACATTTCGCCGACTTCGATGCCGCCGCGCGCGTGACGCAGATCGGTCGCGATTTGCTGAAGAAAATGATCGACTGGCTGAATGGACAGGGCGCGAAAGTGATCGAGGTGGACACCGACGGAATTTATTTCGTTCCACCAGACAAGATCGACATCGGCGAGTTGCAGAAAGGCCTAGCCAAAGAATTGCCGCCTGGAATTGAAGTTGAGTTCGACGAGCGATTCGAAGCGATGTTCAGCTACAAGGCGAAGAATTACGCATTATTGACTAAAGATGGCGACGTCATCATCAAAGGTGGCGCGCTCAAGTCGCGCGGCCTCGAAAAATTCCAGCGCCTGTTCCTGGAAGAGATGATCAAGCTCATTATGAATGGCAAGTCTGACGGGATTGTCGATCTCCGAAATCAATTCGAGAAGAAGATCCGGAAGCGTGAATGGAAGATCGACATGTTGATGAAGACGGACACGCTTCAGGATTCGCTGGACAAATACCGGGCGAAAATTGCCGGATCAGCCCGCAACCGGGCGGCCGCCTACGAGCTCGCCCTAGCCAGCGGCCGCAGCTACAAGCCGGGGGATCAGGTCAGCTATTATATTAAGAGTACCCCAAAAAAAGTGCCCGCCTACGAAGCCGCCAGGCTCGCCAGCGAGTTCGATCCCCAAAACCGCGACGAGAATGTTGATTACTACATCGCCAAGCTCGATGACCTGGTGAAGAAGTTTGGTGGGATCGCCGCTGCCGGCTCGACGGCGAAACAGGAAAGTTTAGCTTTGTAAGGAAGCATTCTACGTATGAACACACGACTTCTCTCACTTTTGACAGTTACTACGCTTCTGGCCGGAGTTCACTACGCGTCCTCAGCTGAAGACGATCTCGCCGCAATCAAATCAGAAATCACCAAGCGTCATGATGAAGCGGTGAAGCGATTGCAAGATTGGATCGGCCAAGTGTCGATCGCGGCGGAGAACCGTGGATACCCCGAAGGCGCGGAATACATGGCGAAGCTCGCGCACGATGCCGGATTTCAACAGGCAACAGTAATCAACACCGACGGGAAGCCGGGTGTGTTTGCAATGCTCGATGCCGGTGCTCCGAAAACGGTCGGACTTTATTTCATGTACGACGTGAAGCAGTTCGATCCAGCAGAATGGACGTCGCCACCGACTGAAGCGCGATTGGTAGATAAACCGCCACTCGGACCAGCGATCATTGGTCGCGGCGCAGTTAACCAAAAAGGACCTGAAGCGGCGTTCCTCGCAGCACTCCATGCGATCCGTGGCGCGAACAAAAAAATGCCGGTGAATCTGGTTATGGTTGCGGAAGGCGAAGAAGAAATCGGTTCACCGCACATCCCACAACTTGTCAGGCGACCGGAAGTCCTCGAAGCATTTAGAAAATGCGTCGGAGTGTTCATGCCATCGGCGACGCAGGATTTGGACGGAGTCGTAACGGTAAATCTTGGCTCGAAAGGCGTGATCGAGCTCGAACTGGTATCAAGCGGCGAAAAATGGGGACGTGGTCCAGCCAAAGACATTCACTCCTCGCTCAAAGCAATGGTGGACAGTCCGGCATGGCGTTTAATTCACGCGCTCAACACGCTCGTCTCGGAAGATGGCAATGAGATCAAGATCGACAATTACCCCAAGCCGCGGCCGCTCAGCGCGGAGGAAAAAGCAATGATCGAGAAGGTCTCGAAGGTGCGGAGCGAAGCTCAGGCGAAAAAACTCTACAGTGTTCAGCATTGGATCAACGATCTGCCGTGGCAACAAGCGAACGAACGTCTCGAATCGCAACCAACCGTGAACATTGAAGGATTGGTCGGCGGTTACACCGGTCCCGGCGGCAAAACGATTCTGCCGCATCGCGCCGTGGCTAAGATCGACATGCGGCTCGTCCCGGACATGAAAGCAGCCGACGCGCTGGCGGCGTTGAAAGCACACTTGGCGAAGCGGGGCTTCGGCGACATCGAAGTGAACATGACCGGCGGTTACGATCCAACCAGCACGTCGAAAGATTCAGCGTTGATCAAAGCGCAAGTCGCGACCTACAAACAATTCGGGATCGACCCGCTCCTGTGGCCGCGCAACGCCGGCTCATACCCCGGCTACGTCTTCACCGGCGAACCATTAAAGCTCGCGGCCGGACACTTCGGCCTCGGTCACGGCAGTGGCGCGCACGCACCGGACGAATATTACGTAATCGAATCGGCGAACCCGAAAATCCAAAGCTACGACGGCGCTGTGATGTCGTTCGTCGAATATCTTTACGAGCTGGCGAAATGACTCGTTACAGTAACTTGGCGTCGAGATTGATTTGGGTGCCGGCCAACGCGACCGAAACCGGACAGGTTTTCTTTGTCTGCTCCGCTTGCTCGCGAAATCTTGCTTCGTCAAGTCCGGGAACTTCGGCTTCGGTTTTCAAATCGATGGCGGTGATCTTCGGGCCGCTGCCGGTCATTTCGAGTTTCACTGTCGCCGTCGTGCTGATGCGTTTGGCTGGATGGCCCGCTTTCTCGAGATTGGCCGAAAGCGCCATCGAATAACATCCGGCCTCAGCCGCGCCGATCAGTTCCTCGGGATTCGTTCCCTTTCCTTCTTCGAATCGCGACGATAAAGAATAGGGCCCTTCAAATGCGCCGCTGCCGAGTTTCATCATTCCCTTGCCCTGCTTCAGTGTGCCGTCCCACACAGCCGATCCGGTTCGTGTTGCCATTATTTTGTCTCCGTTAATTGTTGTTCGTTACGATTCGCGCTGAAGCCGGGCGAGCGCAATCTGTTTTCGTCTGGTCGCGCAGTAAGCTCTCGATTAACTGCCGACGGTTTTGTAGAACAAAGAGACGCCATTCCGAGCGCCATGTCTGAATCAAGTCAGGACACAGATAGGATCAATGCATCGATCGCAGCGTTGGAAACCCAACGCGCCGCGCTTGGAAGCGACGTTGTCGATCCGGCAATCGCAGCGCTGCGGCAGCAGCTTTCGCAACTTCACGCCGCCGCCGAAAAACAAGCGACCGAGGACGAACGCAAAATCGTCACCATCGTTTTTGCCGACGTTTCCGGATTCACCGCTTTATCCGAGAAAAAAGATCCGGAGGAAGTGCGGGAGTTGATGAATGCCTGTTTCGAATCACTCGTGCCGGTCGTGCAAAAATATGAAGGCACAATCGACAAATTCATCGGCGACGAGATCATGGCATTGTTCGGCGCGCCGATCGCTCATGAAGACGACCCGGAACGAGCGTTACATGCCGGATTGGAAATGATGGGCGCGATCGCAGGAATCAATCGGACTCACGGAACCGAGCTCGGACTTCACATTGGGATCAACAGTGGACCAGTCATCGCAGGCCAGATCGGCGCCGAAAATCGGCGTGATTACTCGGTCATGGGCGATGCAGTGAATCTGGCGGCACGACTGGAGGACGCTTCCTCGAGCGGTGAAATTTTTGTCGGCCCAAGCACCTACCAGCAAACAGTGCATCTTTTCGAGTTCGAAAAAATTCCGCCGCTGACGTTGAAGGGCAAAGAAGCGCCGGTCCAGGTGCATCGCCTCCTGCGTGCGAAGACAGTCGCGAAATCGCGCCGTGGAATCGAGGGCTTGCACACCGATCTCGTCGGCCGCGATTCGGAACTTGATCGAATCAGAACTGCGCTCAATGCACTGCAACGCGGTCGCGGAAGTATCTGCGCGGTCTTTGGAGAGGCCGGCGTGGGAAAAAGCCGACTGGTTGCGGAGACGCGCGCGGCTGCTCTACACAATTTTCGTTGGGCGGAAGGTCGCTCCCTCTCCTATACCGCGAGGATGAGTTACTGGCTCGCGCGCGCAGTTCTTTACGATTTACTCGAAATCGAATCCGAGGCGGTGCCGGCTGGAGCAACGGTTCAACTTAAGAACGCTCTCGAAAAGGAATTGCCGGAAAATTTTGCGGACATTTATCCCTATCTCGCGCGCTTGTTCGAATTGCCCTTGGATGAAGCAATGCAAGAGCGCGTGAATTTCCTTTCAACTGAAGCGCTGCAAGCGCGAATCCTTCAAGCGGTCCAGGATTTCATCCGCGCTCGGGCGAAACGGGAGGCGCTCGTCTTGATTTGGGAAGACATGCACTGGGCGGATCCGTCTTCTCTGGAGGTATTCGAAAGTTTGTTGACTCTCGTCAAAGAAACTCCGCTACTTTTCATCTGCCTTGCGCGACCCGATGACAATCCCGCGACCGATTTGCTCAAGCGCATCCGTGACGATTATCCATCGCATTACCAGAGCATCGAACTGTCGCCATTAACGCGCGAGCAAAGTCGATCCTTGATCGACCAGCTTCTGAAGATCGACAATCTGCAAGAGAACATCCGTAATCTCATTCTGGATCGCGCGGAAGGAAATCCGTTTTTTCTGGAAGAGCTGGTCCGTTCGTTGATCGACGCCGGCGTGCTCATAGCCGAGCAAAACCGCCTCGTCGCAACCCGCGAAATAAAAGCAGTCGACGTTCCGGAAACGCTCCAGAGCACACTGATGACACGAATCGATCGTTTAAAACCGCAGATCAAATTCACGCTTCAGCGCGCATCGGTCATCGGACGCGTTTTCCAGCAACGTGTCCTGGCTCGTTTACACGAAGACGGAACGAATGGAACAAGACTCGCGGAATCGCTCGGCGAACTGCGACGGCGCGAGTTTGTTCGATTGCAGGGAGAGACGCCGGCGGAGCAAACAGATCAGGAATATCTGTTCAAGCACGCGATTACGCATGACGTCGCTTACAATTCAATGCTGCTGGCGCGACGAAAGGAGTTGCACAAACTTGTCGCTGAAGCGATCGAACAGCTTTTCCCCGAGCGGCTCGAAGATTTGTCCGCGACGCTCGGTTATCATTTTGAGCGAGCTGAGGTGCATGAACCTGCGGCAAAGTATCTCGGGCGCGCCGCCGACCGCGCGAAAGCGACCTCCGCGAACACGGAAGCGATCGGTTTTTACGAATCGGCCATTCGCGCGATTGAGCGCGTCCTGCAGGGCAGTGACAGGCCGGAGCATCGCGAGAACGCGCTACGTTTGAATGAAGGTCTCGGCGATTTGTTGACCCTGACCGGAGAACACGACCAAGCACGCGCGGTTTTTAATCGCGCATTGAGTTTCGTTTCCACCATCGACATCGTCGGTCGCGCCCGGCTCTACCGGAAAATTGGGTTCAGTTACAGCTTGCAACGAAATTACCGCGCCACGGACGAGGCCTTTGCCAGCGCCGACCGCGAACTTGAAAGCATCGCGACGGAACACGACCCGGAATGGTGGGAAGAAAAAGTCCAAATTCAACTCGAACGGATGCATTTGTTCTATTGGCAGGGAATGGTGCCGGAGATGGTCCAATTGGCGGATCGTTATGGAGACGCTGTTGCAACTAATGCGACCGCGATTCAGCGAAGCAAATTTCTCAAGTTGCTGGCGCTCTCGCAGCTAATGGGTTCGCGCTTTCGCCCGTCGAAGGAATGCGTGCAACTGGCCGAGCGCGCCGTGGCTGAGAGCGCAGACATTCCCAATCTATCGGAGAAATGTCACACCCGATTCAGTCTTGGACTCATTCAGGTTTGGCGATGCAATCTTGATGAAGCGATCAAGCATTGCGCTGCCGCGCTCGAGCTCGGGGAACGGGTTGGCGATTTAGTTTTGCAGGCGCGATGTCTGACCTATCTCGCCGTTGCTCATCGCCGAGCCGGAAATGTTGAGCGTGCGCGCGAGTTTGCCACCCGCACGGTCGCTCTCGCATCGAAACTTCAAATGGTCGAATACGTCGCGATGGCAAAAGCGAACCTCGCCTGGATCGCATGGAAAGAGGAACAGCTTGACGATTGTGAAAAACTAGCGCGGGAAGCGCTCGAGCTTTGGCATGGAATGGAAGACCCGCTCAGCATGGATTGGATGGCGCTGTGGCCTTTGATCGGGACCGCGCTTACGCGGAAGCAAACCGAGCACGCGGTCAAATTTGCGGAAGGATTGTTTCCCGACAGTCAGCATCCGGTCGACGACGAGGTCATGTCCGCGACAGGGCAGGCGATCGATTCGTGGCGGAAAGGCGAGGCGGAGGTTGCCGCAGCACAAATGCAGACGGCGCTGCAAAGGGCCGTGCAGCACCGCTATATTTAGAATGGCTTTCACGCCACCTTGGACGCGCCGATGTCGATTGGCGGACGGCTATCATGATCTTGCGAATCCGCTAAGGCGCGTTGTTTGTGGGCCAGCCACAGACTAAGGCCGCACCACCCCGCCACCACCGGAACGGCAACAAAGCTGATGCTTGGAAGTTCCAAGCCGAGCGCATGCATACCGTCATATGACCATGCGCCTATCTGATCTCCGGTCCGGTATCCCAAGGTATCGGTTACGCTTTTGACCTTGTACTTATCTTCGCGGCGCAAAACCGTGAACAAGATTTCGCGGGAGGGGCGCATTAACGCGTAAGCGGCGACACGGCGAGCGACTTGAAAGATGGCCAGCAACCCCAGAGTTGGCGCGAAGCCCATCGCGCCGAAACCGATCATGCTAACGAACGGCATCGCGACGAGTGTGAACCCGACTCCGAACCATTTCAGCAATCGCCCGGTCAGAAAAATTTGGATGACGACCGTGATGGAGTTAACCCACATATCCAAGTGCGCGAGAAACACCGTTCGTGCGGCACTGTCCTTTAAGGCTTCGCGCGCCAAATTGGACTGTTGAAAATAGGCCCAGGTCGAAGTCGTCGTATAAAGCAGCATGGAGGCGGCCAGTCCGAGAAGATAGGGCGAGTGAGCGATGTGAGTGATTCCGGACCAGACGGATCCGCCAATCGGCTCTTCCTGCGTTTGGACCGTTTTGTTTCTGTCTGTGAAGCCGCTCGGAAAGAATCGTACTAGAAAACCGGCGATCAAGAACATGGTCGCGGCAACGACTAGAAGATTAGCCGCTCCAAGGTTTTGAACATAACGCGCAGTAATAAACGGCCCGAGAACGCCGCCGAGCGATCCACCGACGGCGATGAAACCATAGAGACGTTTGCCCTGCTCAACGGTGAACAGATCAGTCATGAACGCCCAGAAAATGGCGGTATTGAATAGATTGAAGACGCTGACCCAGACATATAGCGCTCGACCGATCCAGACTTGCTGCGCTGGTGGGCAAGTCCGCATGAGAATGAAAAAGAGCGCCAGATTGAAAATGAAAAATCCGTAGGCGAGCGGGATAAATTTTCGCCGCGACATCCGCGCGACAATGGCGGCGAAGAGCGCGTTGGCAATCAACATAGCCACGAGTGTGGCGGTGAACATCCACGGCAGCGTCTCCAGTCGATTGCCTGCGGCAATGCTGTCCCGGATGGGCCGCATGATGTAGTAGCCGGTTAGAATCAGAAAATGGAAAAAGAATCCAAGCCAGAGTGCGCGGATTTCGTTCGGTCTTACGTCAACGATCTTGGTAAAGAGTTTTTTCATCAAACGCCGTCATCCTGAGCGCGAGCGAAGGAGCTCTCCTACTCGTGTGACGTATTCCGCATTTGTGAGATTCCTCGCATCCGCTCGGAATGACATTGCTCTATGCTTTTTGTTTCTTCCATGCGGCGAGCACTTCGGCTTCCCGTTCCGGCGTTATGCCGGCGCGTAACTTCGATTGTCGATCTGGGGGAAGCGATTTGAACCAGGCAAGCGTGTCGAGAGCGGTGTCGCCAAGCGGTCGAAACGTCAAACCTTTCCCGAGCGCGCGGTTGATGCTCGTCCGCGCCATTCCGCTTTCTGCGCCGGTCCAGACCGGCATGTCTGACCACGGCTCCACTTTCTGTTGGGTTAGAAATTCTTCGTTCAGCCAGGTGAAGTTCGCGTTCGACTTTTCCGCCTCCTTGATTCCGTCGAGCATTCCGCCGATACCAAGCGGTTCCGCCGGGCCAGTTGCATTGTAAATCCCAGTCTCGCGATTTTCGACCATTCGAATCGTCCATTCGGCCAAGTCGCGCGCGTCGATGAATTGGACAGGGTCGTTTGAATTTCCGGGCGCAAGGACTTCGCCGCCGCGGTCAATTCGGATCGGCCAGTAGGTAAAGCGATCGGTTTCGTCGCGCGGACCGACAATCAGGCCCGGACGAATAATCAGGGTCTTTCCGGGAAACCACTTCTCAGCTTCTTTTTCCGAAAGCGCCTTGAGCGGGCCGTAAGTTTTGTAACCGGAAGCTTTCATGGCTTCGAGAGTCTCCTTGTAGGGATCCGGGCCTTCGTATTTCGCAAGCGGCGCCGATTCATCAACTCCCTGTTTCAGTTCGCCATAAACCGAGATCGTGGAAATGAAGACGTAGCGGTCGACATTGCCTTTCAACACTTGCGCGGCATCGCGCACCCACGCCGGTAACGTCGTGGGGTTATCGATGACGACGTCCCATTGCCGATTTTTCAGCGCGTCGAGCTTGCCGTTGCGGTCGCCAATCAGCTGTTCGACCTCGGCGGGCAGCTCACCAGGATGGGATTTACCGCGATTAAACGTGGTCACCTTGTGCCCACGGCTCAGGGCGTAGCGGACTTGATGAGGGCCGGTAAAACCGGTGCCGCCAAGAATCAGGATGCGCAAAGGCTTCACAGCTTTTTCCGCAAATAAGGATGTCGATCTTGCAGTCAAAGCCAAGGCGCCTGCCCCTGAGAGTCTAATAAATCGGCGACGAGTCGTCTTCACCGGCCAACCTTCTCTCGCGGGCGATTGAGGTCAATCGCCCTACCTCCGTGCTGATAAAAAATCTCACTTTTTTCGTAAAAACCGGTTGCACCGGCAGCGATCCTGCTCGATAAATCGCGCTCTTTATGCCGAAAACCGGTCCCCTCGCCCCCTGTTTGATTGCGATCTCTGCTTGCGGTTTGCTCTTTGCCACTGCGGCCCAAGGCCAGCTCGTCGCATCGGCGAAGTCGCGATTCATTTTTAAAGACGCTGATGGAAAAACCGACTCGGCCGAGGTCCTCACCAAATACGTCCCGAAGAAAATTGTTCATCCGTTCGCGAAAACGGACGGTTCGATCAACCCCAAATTGAGACAGGCGGCAACCATCGCGGAGGAACGCGCTCATGCCCATTCGCGCGAACAATGCTGGCATTACGTGAAGGAAGCGTTGGTCGCATCGGGCGCGGTCAGTTCGTATCCGACGAGCGTTTACGCCAAAGACGCCGCCAAAGAGCTGGTCAATACTTACGGCTTCAAGAAGCTGTCCGTGCGCGATCCTTACAAGGCGCCGGTTGGATCAGTGCTGGTTTACAACGCGAAGAATGGCGCGGGTCACGTGGAAATCAGGACCAAGAGCGGTTTCGCGAGCGACTTTCGATCCAAGATTCCTTCGCCGCGTCCGCTGATCGGCGTTTACACAAAGTCGTAATCTGCCGATGTCGATCTTCGCGTAAGATCGACGAAGCGTTAGCGCCCGAGACGGCCTAGCGGATTTCTGATGATCCCTCCGGTAGGGCCAGTACTCGCCGTATTGGTTGTTGCGACGCTACGTTCAGTAGAACTAATCGCCGCTGCACTATTCGTCGCCGGCGTCGGACTCAAAGCGATTGGTTGGGAATTGGTAATGTTGGGCTTCACCGGTGGCGGAGCGTTTGGCGGAATGACGCGCACGTTTACAAACGGCGGATTTGCGCTCGCCCAAGAAAGGGCCTGACGTTTGGTTTCAAAAAATTTGTCAATAACGATCGCGTTGCGTTCGTGAATGGTTCGCCCCAATCGGCGCGCGGCGTTGCGATTTCGGACAGCGCTGCCTGTGTCGACGGCCGACAGAGCCGTGCCGTCAGGAAGAACAACCCGACTGCCATAAGGAATTCTTCGCGGATCGACGGCGCAGTGACCTTGGTGCAATCGCAAACCGGTAGCGGACTTGTGCTGGCGGGTATAACGATCCGCGCCACCTCCACCGTCAGCCCAGTAAACGGTGACACGAGCGAGCAGCGAATTGTCGCCGGTAAAACCGTCCGCTACCGCGGTTAGACCGAGCAAGAATAGAAGGACCAATCGTTTCATAATGCCCGTCGTCGACCTGCACGCATGAGTGAATCATTCGGATGGGAAAGTGCCGCTCCATTCGCGTTTGCTGGTGTCTCAAAATTCTTCATTTCCGGCAATGCCGCGATCGGTGTCTGATTTTTTGCGACTTCTGGAGAAGATTCCTTTGCGTCGTCGTGAGAGCCCGCCGGGACCACCCGCACGGTCATGAAATGTGGATGCCTGCTTTCCCAGGAAAGTGCGGCTTCCTTCGACTCAAAGAATCGATCGATGACGATAGCGTTTCGTTGTGAGACGGTTCGTCCCGCCACCCGCGCGGCCTTGCGACTGACGACCGCAGGTCCGCTATCGACGGCGATGCAAGCAGCGTCTGGAAATAACACGCGGCTACCGAACGGAATTCGTTTTGGATCGACCGCGCAATGTCCAGAGCGCAGGCGCGCACCGTTGGAACATGCGCGCAGCTGGCCCTCTCCCGGCCAATAGACCGTAATGCGCGCGAGCAACGATTCTTCGGCGGCGAAAGCCGGAGCCGCCAACAGAACAGCAAAGCCAATCGTTGTTAACAAATATCTCATCCCATTTTTCGACGAATTCGCCCTAACGAGCATTCGACCCGAACGCCGCGGAGCAGGTAGGGCTTTCTAATTAAGATTCGGAGCAGACCCCTGAATTGGTTCCCACGGGGAGGCAAATTTTTGTTTCAGAATTATTTACGGCTGATTCGGGAGAAACGAATTTCCTGTTGCGCAGTGGCATGTTCCCTGCATAAAACGTTGGCGTGCGACGCTCTATCGTCCTCACCGTTCTAGCTGTGGCAGGATTCACCTTTGCCGTCTCGCCTCTTTGAGCTGAAGGCCTGCAAGCATCGACCAAGAAGTTTGTTTACCAGGACGCCTCGGGACGCGTCACATCGGTTAAGGTCATTCACCATTACTGGACCAAGCCGATCGTCCATCCATTTGCGAAAATTGATCCACGACTGGATCCCAAACTCGCGCGCGCGGCAACGCTCGCCCAAGAAACCGCCAGTGCGGAATCGAAAGCGCACTGCTGGCATAACGTGAAAACAGCGTTAGTCGCCGCGGGCGTGATCAATTCATATCCAAAAACCGCTTACGCAGCAGAAGCCGGCGACGAATTAATGCACAGTTATGGATTCAAACGATTGCCGATCCACGATCCGTACCCCGCTCCGATCGGCGCGGTCCTGGTTTACGGAGACAAAGATCACGGCCACGTCGAGATCCGAACCAAAACAGGTTTCGCCAGCGATTATCACAGCAAGTATCGCTGCTTCTATCCGCTCATCGTCGTTTACGGAAAATTCGGGTCCTAAAAGCCCGCTCCGGTTTAGGACCGGGTGAGTTGCGCGAACTATTCGCACGGCTAAGCTTTGCCTGGGCAATGGAGTTTGCCTTCCCGATTTTGGGAGAACTGCGCTGACGGTTTTCAGAGCTAATGACTCCTGGGTGCGTGTAATGCGCAGACAGGAGTTTTTTATGCCTAATCATATTTGGCTCAGTTTCAGCGGGACGAACCTGATCTTTCAGAATGTTTGGTTCGTCGCTGCAATTTGGATGGCACTCGCGCTGGTCGCGAGTTTGGTGTCGATCCGGACCGGAATCTCGGTGGCGCTTATCGAGATTTTCATTGGCGTAATAGCCGGCAATTTTCTCCATCTCACTGCTAGCAACGAATGGATCAACTTCCTCGCGTTGCTCGGGAGTGGCGTGCTCACATTCCTCGCCGGAGCCGAGATCGATCCGCGCTCGTTGAAGACCAACCTGCGCGCGAGCCTTCTCATCGGCGTATTGTCTTTTGCGGTGCCGTTCGGTGTTGTTTGGTTGTTTGCCCAATTCGTTCTCGGCTGGCCCCTGCATCAGGCGCAAATCGCCGGCATCGCGCTTTCCACGACATCGGTGGCGGTCGTTTACGCAGTGATGATCGAAGGGGGGTTCAGCGACACCGCGATGGGCAAAATGATTTTGGCTGCGTGCTTCATCACCGATTTCGGAACGGTGTTGGCATTGGGCGGATTATTTGCCAATTACAATCTTTGGCTACTGGTGTTTGTCGTCACAATGTGCGTCGTGCTCTGGTTCATGCCGGCTTGGACCAAAGGCATCATCAATAAGTTTGGCGCAACTCGAGTGAGTGAACCTGAAGTGAAATTCATTTTCTTCATTTTGTTTTTTCTTGGCGGTCTCGCTACAACGGCGAAGAGCGAAGCCGTTTTACCTGCCTATTTGGTTGGATTGGTCGTAGCGGGCGTTTTTCTTCGCGATAAGACGCTCGTGAACCGCATGCGGAGCATCGCCTTTGCCGTGTTCACTCCGTTTTATTTCATCAAAGCCGGCCTTTACGTTTCGCTGCCCGCACTCTGGCCCGCGCTGGCCGTGATCGCGGGTCTCCTTTTCCTGAAGATGATAACGAAGGTTGTCGGGGTTTGGCCACTGGCGCGGATGCATTTCATGAGCGGACGCGAAGCTACCTACACGACTCTGCTAATGGCTACCGGTCTAACGTTTGGAACGATTTCCGCATTATTCGGATTTCAGAACCACATTATCGATCAGCGGCAGTACACAATTCTTGTTACGGTTGTAATCCTGAGCGCATTCGTGCCTACCCTTATCGCCCAGAAATTTTTCCAACCCACGAAGGATGCGATGCGTGCCTGGGGTCGCCGTTACAGCCACGGGCTTGGCGTGCTTTCAGTGGAAGATGCCAATGAAGAAACAAAAAATGGCATCGATTGAACTGAGCGAAAATCATCGCCGAAGCATTTCAATCACCGTGCAGTTAGTCGATCAGGCCCTGTGCGAATGGGACGATTGGACGAGCGGCAGATTGCAGTCTGGCGTCATGTATCGGCAAATGGACACGTTGTCCGCGATTCAAAAACAACAACTCAAAGATAAAATTGCGAACGTTCGCGAACTGATTGTCCGTTTACGCGATGATCTAGACCTCGAACCGAAGCATGTTGCCACCGCGCGCGCGATCGGCGGGCATGCGTCGGTCCTTTGGGAGATGTTAACCGAGTTAAACAGTCGCGGCCTGGGAGGATACGGAAGAGTTCCAGAAGAATTGGGGCGTTACCTGGATCCGCTCGGTGAGAAGTTAACCGAGCAGATGAACGCAATCATAGCCTTATTAACTTAAGCGTAAACGAGGAGATCGAATCACGGCCGCACTACGCTGCTTCGAATCGATATCCGATTCCCGGCTCGGTTTTGATTAAGGAGGGCGTCGTTGGATCGGGTTCGATCTTCTGCCGCAGATGGGTCACGTAAACGCGAAGGTATTGTCGATGGTCTTCTGATTTCGGTCCCCAGATTTCGCGAAGGATGTAACGATGAGTGAGAACACGACCGGGATGCTTAACAAATAATCGCAGAAGCGCATACTCGGTCGCAGTGAGTTTCACTTCGTGGCCGGCGCGAGTGACGACGCGTGCCGTAAGATCGACGATCAGGTCGCCGCTCTTGAACACGGAAATTTCTTCTTCCGGCCGCGTCTTGCGTTGGGCAGCGCGAAGCCGCGCAAGCAGTTCCGGTGTGCTGAAAGGTTTGGTGACGTAATCTTCCGCGCCCAAATCAAGCGCGGCTACTTTGCCTTGCTCGTCGTCGCGAACGGAAAGAACGAGCACAGGCGCTTCACTCCATTCGCGCAGCCGTTTCAAGACTTCGAGGCCGTCCATGTCGGGAAGACCGAGGTCGAGGAGGATCACGGCAGGCTTGCGGTTTGCGATTTCAATCAAACCGTCATGTCCATTGTCTGTTTCGTGCACTTGATAGTTCTCGGCTTCGAGCGCGACCCGCAGAAGCCGGCGGATCTGGACTTCGTCGTCGATGATAACGGCGGCCGGCTTCATGCGGTCGCCGCTTCGGAGGGCAATCGCATGGCCTCGCCGATGGGAAGCCGAATCGAGAAGCGCGCGCCGCCGTTCTCCTGATTTTGCGCAACGATCTGGCCGCCATGCGCTTCAACCAATTGGCGAGCGATGGAAAGACCAAGGCCGAGGCCGCCGGGACGAGTACGCGGACCGCGATAAAACTTTTCGAACACTTTGTTTTCTTCGCCGGGCGCGAGACCGGGACCGTGGTCGGCCACGGAAATGACGAGCATGGAATCATCGTGTGCCGCGCTCACTTCGATCGGCTGCTCGCTTTTGCCGTGCGCGAAGGCATTCGACAGCAGCGAGCCCAGCGCTTGTTGGATCAAACGTGAATCCACCGAGATCGCCGGCAAATTTTTGGCGATGTTGATTCGCACTGCACTATCGTTCAATCCCGACGCTGCGATGGCTTCGCGTACGAGCTCGGCCGGATCGCACCATTCCCGGACGGGCTGGAGGAGACCGGACTCCAAACGTGTGGCGTCGAGCAGATGATCGACTGTGCGGGTGAGGCGACGCGCGGCTTGTTGCAATTCGGAGCAGTCCGGCTCCGGCTGCTGCAGAGCCGCGGTCATGGCCGCAAGCGGCGTTTTCAATTCGTGCGAAACCGAATCGAAAAGCGTTTTCTGAAGTTTTTGCGATTGGCGGGCGATCTGCGCTTCGCGGCTCTCTTCCAGGGCACGCTCTTTGTTCACGAAAAGCGCGAGCTGGGCGGCGAAAGCGTCGAGCAATTCGCGTTGCTCGATCGTCGGCAATGATGCCAGCCGCACCATGAGCACGCCTTCGGCACGGTCGCCGGTAACAAGAGGGATGTGCAACGATTCGGCATCCGGAAGCGTGTCGGTTGATTTGCCGGCAGCTTGTTTTTTCTGGAACGCCCACATCGCGACGCTTTCGTCCTTGCTCGATGGGGTCAACAAGCTCGCCGGGTGAAGCGACAGGCCGGATTCGTCGCGCAACCAGACGGCGGCGT